>WLWI01001344.1_pt1 | contig 21423 bp, 5 predicted proteins | sample 6701501 | NCBI WGS metagenome assembly WLWI01 (sample SAMN12718690, study PRJNA515312) | sponge metagenome | isolation source: marine sponge | host: Mycale hentscheli | place: New Zealand: South Island, Marlborough, Capsize Point | collected 2014-11-01 | reverse complement strand
AATGGCTTTTCAAAAAGAAAGATTCTTTACTTTGCTACCTGTTTCTGTTTCGTTTTAGCTCTCCTCCTCCTTGCCCTGTCTTTTTCATTTCTTATCTCTCTCCTTACTAATTTTTCTTCTGGAGTTTGTAACGCCCTCAAGATTCTTGACCGAGGGTTTCTAACATTTTGTCACTCTTTCACAAAATTTGTTTCACTGGGCATCGCTACTTCGTACGTCAGGTAAACAAAACAAAATGTTGCTAAGAAGGTTACCCGCCCGCGCAAGCGCGTAGGAGAAAATGTGCACACATACGCCCACGCAAGAACAAAATCAATTCCTAGACCTAACCAAAAAAAATAACAAAAATATAATATATATATCGCGGACTCATTAGAGAGTCAGCTCCGCTCGCTTCGCTGAATTACATTACCATTTTGTCATAGGCAAAATAATGGCAAAATGGCAATAATGATGTATTATGTAGGCTAAGTGGAATTTTTTCAATAAAATACACACCTTAGTATCATTAAATTAATTTTGTGTTATGCAAAATTATCATAATTATGTGCTCTGGTAACTTAGAAAATGCTCCCATAGCCAGTTTACTTTGCTATACACTATTCAGATTACACATTCACTGTGCCATCCATGCCAGAAACTAATACTCTTGAGTCCTACTGGACATTTAGATTAGCTTGACCTTAAGTTGGAATAAACTAAACTGAATACCCACAAATAAGTGGTTATCATTAGATGTACCATAACTTCTGATGCAAAACTGATTGTAGGGAATTATTTCTATTGTCTTCTGAATATGTGTAAATAATTCCCTAAGTCTTGTCAAAAAGAAACCATCTATTATTATTACATGAAGCTGTAAAATAAGACACTGCATTAATGTTCAATGTTATTTATTACAAGTGCCAAATCTCAGACATTCACCATCTGAAATAAGTATAAATTTCCTGGCATGTATAGATTGCAGTCAAACTGTTTATTTACCTCAGTATTATCAACACTGTAAACAACCTTTGAGACATTCGGGAAAGTTTGATTTAAATACGCTATTTACATCACAGCCATAAAAGGACAAACTGCTGTCTTGAAAGTTTTTAAGTATATATGAGACTTTATCTCTGTTCCCAAGGTTAAAATTTTTTTGTAATATTTCCTGTTTTGATAAATCACTTTAACACCAACAGTCACTCAATCATAACACTGCAAATGTAGTTAATGGAAAACAAACCCAATAACACAGCATGATAATAGTATACATTCACAACCTAACCTTTTGTTGTTTTGTACAAGACACTTTTCTCAACCGCAAGGTTCTAGTTTAAAATAACATGTGCATACCAATGTTTAAGCATAGTACATAATAGCTAATATAAAAATATGTAAGCTGAGAAATAGTGACTATTACAAAGTGTAACATGTATTCGGTGTAGTAACATGTAATGAGTTTGGAGCAATATACTTGCAATCAAAACTTAGTATAAGATAGGATTTAATTTCACATAGTATTTTGTGGTGTATCAATCTCTCTTACCCAATTGTGCTACTGGAGTGTATGATTTTAATACTGTTGAATGCACGGCAAAATGTATTATGTATATCTTACTATCTTTGGAAAACAGTGTATATAGTAGTCTTGAGATGCAAATATGTATACAGAATAGGTCACACAGTATAATAAACACAAAATTGCAGAAATATCTTCCCACTAACACTATTGGTGTTTGAACACTACACTGCAGGTATAACTTTCATAATATTGAAAGTTACTTAAACCTGTCACTTTCAGTAAAAACTTAATTGTGAGGTCAAGAGTAATCTTACGCCAATACAGTTTCTAAATGTTACTTCAATACATGCCCAGACAGATATATTCAGAGATCATAATACTTTTGATTGCAATTTCATTGAGGATTGCATTAACTTCCCTGTCTACAATATGTTTATGGTATAGATTGATACAAAATTTTAGAAGTTTTTTCCAATTTTTGGCTATATTTGCAATATTATAAAAAAACATAAATATACAAAATCTCTCCTTACATTTAAAATTTTACAGCCAATCATATATTGCAGAAGGACATTCAAATCAACATACTGAAAGACTAACAATTGCAATGCTTTAGTTTCATATTCATCCATGAAGATATCAAATAAGCTATCTACTGATAAAAATGTAATTTTAAAGAATTGGCATAGAACAATTATTTTATATCTATTATATATTATTGTTTAACCAAGTCTTTCACTATAAAAAATAACATGCAACTTTGCTATAATCAAGTTCTAACACTTCATAAAAACTAGATTGAAATTTTCTCACTTGCTAAAGCCAGGTTTCTGGGTTCGATTCCCCGATGTGATGGCCAAGATTTTTTTCACATTGTACCTTTGCTTTTCTCTAGACTACGTAAAGTGAGAAAGGTTAAATTTACATTTGGTATTCTTTCAATACTTCAGTCATCTTGAAATTATTACAGAAACTATATATCACCTTACAGAATCTAATAATGTATCATACATAACACAAAATAATCAGATCAGAGTTATGCTTTTAAAATACTGTAGACTTTTAAAATGACTAAGCTAGCAGTTTTTCTTTGATTGAATAGTCAATATATACAATAATTAAACTTAGCCCGATGTTTAAACTTATTGCCAAAGTCCTCGTCAGGGATAATGAAGTCGAAACATTGGGTTAGGTTTTATATAGTTTTAAATTATATATTATATTGGCTATTAAAACAGAAAAATAACCACTATTATTACAATATAATGTCACCAACTAAATAACTTGTTAATATACGCTCGCCACATCTAACAATAAATTTAATCAAGCAATGATGAAATGACAGCTGCTTTCAGCAATCATATGCATTGAAAATTGACATAAAAATTGTCTCCTGAATTCACTGATTACAAAGAGTAACCTTAGTCTAGTAACCACACCTTTCATTTAATATTGTATATTATGTATAATATAAACTGCTAGCATTGAACATAATCCATAACCTTCTACATAACACAAGTCTGACCCCTTAGGTTATTTTACTCCCCACTTTAACAATGTTGTGCTGAAATATGCCCATCATCATTTTTATTATTTTCTAGATTATACCCCTACCAATTACTGTCTAGTTTATACTAAAATCGTATCATTAATGTGTTTTTTTGGTAATGAAGTCTACTATAAGACATACAAAAAGCGAAAAACAAACCACATTTAGTTCCAATGTAATGATGAAGCTGAAATAATAATAAAATCTGATCATATAATAAAAATGTATTACTGCAAATTGTCATTAGTTGATTACATACACAATCTATATTTTTTTTATTATATAACTAGGTTAAAGTATTCCAGATTCCAAATTCTTCAAGATCTCACCTCAATATTCCATAGACATTCTGCCTTGTTGAAACTACTACAAATAATACTAACAACTAGAACTAAAATGCATTGTATAATGAGGTAAACAATGCCAGTATGTATGTTGTCATTTTAAAATTATTCAAAATTGGATTGGGAGGATTAAAGTGAGTTGATGTTTTTTTTGGTTCCAATTTGTGGGCCTAAGTTTTCTGGCATTCATAGCTACAGAACATAAATAAAATTCATATCAAAAAGTTAGTTGTAAATAGCATTTAATGATAAACTAAAATTTACTACAAGATTAGTCTCATAAAACTATGATACAATGAAACTACAAATTCAAGATCACAGGTATATATTCCTGTATAATACTTAGTATACACTATTAACATCATGATGCTTTTTGTTTAGAAATTTTATAAGAAGAAGGTTCTAAAATAAAATAATATAGAGTTAAAAAGAAAAAAAAGAAAAATATGTTTGTGAAACTTTTTTCTAAATTTCCCACAATTTTGGGATTCTGTCAGTTTTCTCATAACAATTTTTAATAGTCATTAGCTAATTTGCTAACCATATGTATCAATAGATTTGCCATTTTTTAGTATATTTTAATATTATTTTAACCATATTATTGTGATATAATGAATATTAGGCAAGTATTTTAAGCAGATCAAATTCAGGAGCATTATTAGTATTAACTTTGTCTTATGCAATTGCTTTTAATACAGTATAGAAATTGGAGTAGTATGCAGTGTATCGTGGGTCTTTTGACTTACTGAGTATTCTGATATGCTTTTACATACTGACTTGAATATTATTTTAAGCGTATCTAATTATATATAATTTTTTGTCATTAAAAAAAACATGATGCCAATTTTTTTTTAGCATTATAATACATCCAAATTAATTAAATGGCTGACATTTTCTTAATGCTACATTTAGTTTATTAATAATAATATTCAACAATTAGTCTTTTCTTGTACTTCTATTAGCCACAATGGTTTGCATTCAGCACACCATGAGCTGTTGGTATGCTCCTTAAAAGTGTCCCTAATGGTTTCCATATTATTATTTTCTGTTTGGTGACCAAAATATTTCCCGAAGAGTGAAAGTGCTCAGTTTAATTTGTTTCTCTTCGCTTCCTTAGAAAAATATTTGAACTAACTACATAGATAGATAGTTTGAAAGATACTGATGGTTAAAATCTTGTTTACTAATCAAATAGCTATGATAATAATTTTTCAAGTTAAGCGAACAACATCTTCTTTTACCCAAACTATACAAAATTAGAAATAGAAAAAAATATATTTTGGACAATAACATTTTGGTTAATTTAACACTACTGTCCATGATAATAATTTAGTTTAAAAAAATAGTTAAATAGAGCAATTATTGTTACAAGGATATAATGAACTCATGTACTATGCAGATCTATTGAAATTATATCAAATTTAAATTGCACAAATTTTACTGTAAGCTAGATTCTTCCAAAATTAGCCTTTTCATGTGTGTTGTTTCCATGAATTATTAATGCAAACAAAAATATTTTGCTGTAAGATATTATTTGCTGTAGGTAGTAGCTATTCGTCTTGTTGTAAAAAGCTATGTATTCTTCTCATTGTAAAATTGTACATTACTATCAATGTTTTTGGGAAGGAAAATGAAACAAAAACATTGTACAGTATTTGTGATTGTTATTATTTCTTAAAATCTTACATGATGGCAAGAGCTATCCAACATACACAACTACACCTTTACTCTGACCAATTCTAATAGCTGTGACATCATTAAAATTTCATATCGCATATAATGAACTGGGTATGCAGTCTGTTGTAGAGAATAATTAATTGATAGGTAAACATTATTACCAATGTAAAAGTCACTTAAAGCTCGTTGATCATGACATAATCTGGTTAGAATGAAAAACAATTTTAAACCGAAGTCATCTAAATTCAATTTTATAAATAATGATCATCTTTTCAAAATGTGGACTTCAATATTATAATGATTGCTGTTATTTCTATTAGGATAAAAGGTTTACGCATCCGCTTAGAATAAGGTATTCATCATGTTTCATTAGAATAAGGTATTCATCATGTTTCATTAGAATAAGGTATTCATCATGTTTCATTAGAATAAGGTATTCATCATGTTCAATTAAAATAAGGTGGTATCGTGTGTGGCAACTCCCAGAATTATTATGAATGTTTGTACTGAAAACAATTTATGCACTTTAGATCATGCCACATTGTAAACAGAACATCACAGCTTTCAATGAAACTTAAGCAAGCATCCATTGAGCATTTAATCCTATAAGCATTTACTGTTTAATTATACTATTATTTTACCGCCTCAACATATTATTATTCTCAATCTAATTGATTAATCCACTGCATGCAATTATAGAAAGTATTACACAATATTATAAGGTTCAATTACATCAAACAATATTTTTTCTTGTTATTGTGCCCACAATACACTTAGTTTTAAACTTTGTACTTAAGATAATCTAAATGTCCAGTAGGACTCAAAAGTATTAGTTTCTGGCATGGGTGACACAGTGAATGTGTAATCTGAATTGTGTGTTGCAAAGTTAACTGGCTATGGGAGCATTTTCTATGTTACACATTTCATAGAATAATACATGCAAAGTCACACTGAACTTGTTATGTTACTTGTGGGGAACTATGTAAAAGAAAACCTTCTCAGCACACAATTATGATAATTTTTACCTCAAAAATGTAGCAGGATATATTTTGGACTTAAACTTTCTTCAAGATTATAAACAGCTGTAAAATAAAAATGTGTAAGTGAAGCCAAGCTACTATGTTTACCTATTAACAACTTAATGATCCTATGATGTTTATATTGTTAAATAACCTCACATATTGTTTTTCAAGTAATCTCAGTGATATGTCTTTAACTGGCAATATTAAAATTAAGTTTACACATAACCATTTTAATGTCTTTCTCACTAATGGAAAACACATGATGGATGCATGCACCCATTAAAGCAAACTTGTGTACCACCATTAAAATCAATACATCCTTAATATGGCATCAGAATACAACATGTTGTAGCTAGCTACTACTTTGTTCTGAAGCTTATCTAGATGACATGAGTTTTGAAAACTTTTTATAGAGGAGTTCCCAAAAAGCTATACACAACTTGTTTAGTATGGCTATGTCCTTGAAACTGAAAAAATGTGAAACCAATACAATAACATCTTATGATATCATAGTATGATATACTCATAGTCAGCAGCAAACTTGTACTCTCCATGGAAATATGAATGGCAAGCATCATTAAATTAATTTTGTGTTATGCAAAATAATCATAATTATGTGCTCTGGTAACTTTGTCAAGTTTTCTTTTAAATAGTATCCCCTTGTAGTACAACAAGTTCAGTGTGACTTTGAATGTATTATTCTAAGAAATGTGTAACATAGAAAACGCTCCCATAAACTATTCAGATTACACATTCACTATGTCACCCATGCCAAAAACTAATACTTTTGAGTCCTACTGGACATTTAGATTAGCTTGACCTTAAGTTGGAATAAACTAAACTGAATACCCACAAATAAGTGGTTATCATTAGATGTACCATAACTTCTGATGCAAAACTGATTGTAGGGAATTATTTCTATTGTCTTCTGAATATGTGTAAACAATTCCCTAAGGCTTGTCAAAAAGAAATCATCTATTATTATATTACATGTAGCTGTAAAATAAGAAACTGCATTAATGTACAATGTTATTAGAAGTTCCAAATCTCAGACATTCACCATCTCAAATAAGTATAAATTTCCCGCCACGTATAGATTGCAGTCAAAATGTTTATTTACCTCAGTATTATCAACACTGTAAACAACCTTTGAGACATTCGGGAAAGTAAATGTTGTTGTTGTTTTAATACACTATTTGCATCACAGCCACAGCATGTAAACTGTTATCTTGAAAGTTTTTTTAAGTATACGACTTTATCTCTGTTCCCAAAGTTAAATGTGTTTTGTAATATTTCCTATTTTGTTAAATCTCTTTTACACCAACAGTCACTCAATCATAACACTGCAAATGTAGTTAATGGAAAACAAATCAAATAACACAGCATGATAACAGTATACATTCACAACCTAACTTGCAATCAAAACTTAGTTTTGGATAGGATTTAATTTCACATAGTATTTTGTGGTGTATCAATCTCTCTTAGCCAATTGTACTATTTGAGTGTATGATTTTGTAGAATGTAAGCAGGAAATATGTATTATGTATAATATCTTACTATCTTTGGAAAATAGTGTATAGTAGTCTTGAGATGTAAATATTATGTATACAGAATAGGTCACGCAGTAGAATAAACACAAAATTGCAGAAATATCTTCCCACTAACACTATTGGTGTTTGAACACTACATTGCAGGTATAACTTTCATAATATTGAAAGTTACTTAAACCTGTCACTTTCAGTAAAATCTTAATTATGAGAACAAGAGTAATCTTACGCCAATACAGTTTCTAAATGTTGCTTCAATTCATATGCCCAGACAGATATATTCAGAGATCATAATACTTTTGATTGCAATTTCATTGAGTATTGCATTAACTTCCCTGTCTACAATATGTTTATCGTATTGATTTTCCAATTTTTGGCTATATTTGCAATAATTGATACTAAAAAAAACATAAATATACAAAAGCTCTCCTTACATTTCAAATTTTGCAGCCAATCATATATTGTAGAAGGACATTCAAATCAACATACTGAAAGACTAACAATTGCAATGCTTTAGTTTCATAATCATCCATGAAGATATCAAATAAGCTATGTACAAATAAAAATGTAATTTTAAAGAATTTGCATAGAACAATTATTTTATATCTATTATATTATTGTTGAATCAAGTCTTTCAATGCAAAAAATAACCTGCAATAATCAAGTTGTTCGGACACTTCATAAAAACTAGATTGAAACTTTCTCACTTGCTAAAGTCAGGGTGTCTGGGTTCGATTCCCCGATGACGGCTAAGATTTTTTTCACATTGTACCTTTGCTTTTCTCTAGACCACGTAAAGTGAGAAAGTTTAAATCTACATTTGGTATTCTTTCAATACTTCAGTCATTGAAAATTTGCTATGATTATAACTTTACTATTGTATGCTTTTGTAGTAGCCACGACAATTAAAAAAATGAAAGTAACTCAAAATAAAATAATATCTTGAAATTATTACAGAAACTATATATCACCTATACAGAATCTAATAATTTATCATACAAAATATAAAATAATCAAATCAGAGTTATGCTTTTAAAATACTGTAGACTTTTAAAATGGCTAAGCTAGCAGTTTTTCTCTGATTGAATAGTCAATATATACAATAATTAAACTTAGCCTGATGTTTAAACTTATTGCCAAAGTCCTCCTCAGGGATAATGAAGTCGAAACATTGGGTTAGGTTTTACATAGTTTTAAATTATATATATTACAACAGAAAAATAACCACTATTAATACAATGTAATGTCACCAACTACAATAAATTGTTAATAATACGCTTGCCACATCTTATTAACAACAAATTTAATCAAGCAATGATGAAATGACAGCTGGTTTTCAGCAATCATATGCATTGAAAATTAACATATAAATTGTCTCCTGAATTCACTGACTACTAAGAGTAACCTTAGTCTTGAAACCACACCTTTCATTAAAATAATATTGTATATTATGTACAATATAAACTGCATTCGCTTAGAAAATAGGCATTCATCACGCTCAATTAGAATAAGGTATTCATCATGTTCAATTAAAATAAGGTATCATGTGTGGCAACTCCCAAAATTATTATAGGAACGTTTGTAGTGAAAACAATTTATGCACTTTAGATCGTGCCACATTGTAAACAGCACATTACAGCTTTCAGTGAAACTTAAGCAAGCATCCATTGAGCATTTAGTCCTATAAGCATTTACTGTTTAATTATTATATTATTTCACCGCCTCAACATATTATTTTTCTCAATCTAATTGATGAATCCACTGCAATTATAGAAAATATTACACAATATTATAAGGTTCAATTACATCAAACTACATTATTTTCTTGTTATTTGCCCACAATACACTTAGTTTTAAACTTTGTACTTGTCTACTACTATTGCTATACTCATCATTAATAAAGAAATGTTGCAAGGGTTATACTCTGTGGAACAATGAGATTTTTCGTTTCTGCTTAAATTTATCAATTGTACAGCCAATTGCTTGTGGGTTGAATGAGATCTGTAAAGAAATAGGTATTATTAAACAAAAAAATAGCTACTATTATAACAAACCAAGTACATTGAATCAAGACATAATGCAGTCCATGTAAACTCCATTAAATTAAGTTTTAATATTATGTCAATATTATTCGTTTTTTTCTTTTTATTTTCAGCTTAGATATACTTACTCTATTGGTATTCACTATTGTGGAATATGTGTTCCTTCAACTCATCTGTTTGAGTAACACCGTACACTGCTAATGTTTCAGGCCATGTTCATTTGTAGTAAACTTCACGACACAATGCAGTTTATAAACATTGACAGTATAATAGTCATACTAGTTGTAACAAATAGCGTAAAAAATAAGATTATTTCTAAATAATGCTATCTATAAGCACCTATACTATCCATATAAAATGTGACCGTCTACGGGAAAACCGGGCACAACGCGGCGTGCGTAAATATCGAGAAAAGAGCGATCGATTTCTTAAAAATGTATTGTTTTAAACGCCGATAACTCTGTAAGTGCAAAAAAAAAATTTTCGAAGGGTGCCGCGTTGTGCCCGGTTTTCCTGTAGACAGTCACAAATGAACTTAAGTGCACTATGCGACATCACACTTTACCAATTGCAACACTTTGATTTATACAGAGGTTATCTGTGTGATAGCACAATATTGTGATTACTAAAACAATACCATTTATTTCCCTAGCCTAATTATAGATGTTATATAACCCATAATTTTTCTTCTTAAGTTTCCTATTGCAATCTCAATCGCATTTACTACATTTAGCTACTTGCTGCTAACAACTCTTAAAGTTATTATACAGTGTATATACTGAATTGACAGCAAATTTTCTTGTGGAACCCATTTATAGAAGTTATATGGAACTTCAACTAGTATATTATTGTGTTGAAATTTATTTAATAAAGATATTATCACCATTTTACTGCAAAAAATTTTTTGGTTGCGACTAAGCTCACACTGAGAGAATAGAATGACCATTATGGAAAAACTAATTCCATGGAACTTCACATATTATTTCTTTCATTGTCTATTACAAATATTACATTTTATAGACTATAATCAAATAGAGTACAATCATTTCAATTTATTAATTAATCACATATATTATATTATATTTTTATATATTGCTCCATATAATATAAAATTTTGAAACATCAATTAAGTACAATCAATAAATTAAACTATATATTTTGTCTCTCTGATTAATATTAAATTAAATGATAAAACATAGTATCCAGTTATCTTGCTATAAGATTAAAAACATGTGTGAATAACTGAACATCTATGAATACTGTATAGTTTTGACAGACTAGCTAGCTGTATTGCTTAAATTTCATTATCTTGAAAAGTTAACTCGAATATTTTGGGGATTCTTCAGTTTGTGATAACACCTATTTGAGCATAAACCTGTGATTGATTACACAGTGTATGGAACAAACAAGATATTGAAAAAAATCAGTCGACAGTACTATTCAGATTAATTATACCAAAATGATACTAAGTTATTAACTTAAGTTAAAGCTAATCTAGAATCCCAGTTTAGGACTCTAAGATATTAGTTTTGTATGGTGATCAGTATCTTCAGTTTTGTACTAGCAGACACAGTGAATGTGAAATCTGAGTAGTGTGTAGCAAAATGAACAGGAGAAGGGAGAACTTTCTATAGTATATTTCTTAGAAAAACACATGCAAAATTAATACACATACATCATTTGTCGTAAAAAATCATTCTCAGTGATGCAGCAGGCAAAACAGGAAAATATTAAGGAATAATTAGTTTAATAATATATAATAATAGTTCAATATTATTTAAAGCACAAGTTGTAACTGTTTTAATGTCTTTCTTCCCAAAAGAACACACACGAGTAAAGCATACTCCCATTAAATGCAAATTGTGCACGATTAAAAACAGTTTTTCTTAGTCATAGAATAACAACATGACATATCATTTTTTTTTGAAGGCTTATCTATATATCAGTTGTGGAAACTTTGTAAAGTTCCCAAAAAGTATAGTCAACAAGTGCAGCATAGTTGTAACCTTGAAACCAAAACTTATGATATCATTTTACAATTTATTTAGAACAGCAACAAACAGCTACACTGTCAAAACATAATTTAATTGCAAAATTTATTACTTGCTGCCATTTAGTTAATATTATAAAATAAAAAATTAATAATTTTCCAAACTAACATTTTCCTAGGGTATATAGAATGTTTCAAACTTAAAATTATCATTTCCAACCCTCCACAAATGCGCACAAACACACATACACCTACCTTTGGTTTCTTTGTGTAATTATTTTATTTTATTTTGCCATTTTGGAGCTTTCTTTAACTTCATTATAATTTTGCAACTGGCAAAATATTATGCAACTTATAATAACTAAAATACATAGAAATAAGTTATTATTATTAGATGTACTGAAACTTTTGATACCAAGGTTAAAATAAAAAGGTTTAAAGGTTAGTATTTCCTGTGTGTAAAAAAAAACAATGCTTTTACAGCATCAGTCAATTTAGTAGTAAATTGTAATATTGAAAGTGTAGTTTATAGAAAACAAACCAAATAACTCAAGACAGTTAATAGTATACATTCACGACATAATAATTGTTGTGCACAATACATTTTTCTCAATTCTAAGCTTCAAATTAAATATGGCATTCATTTACATAGCTACCAATGCCATGATAAAGTACATTATGCTTAGAATAAAATATAAAGGAATTGTCCATTTATATCTCCATAATTGATTATGGTTACGATCAATCATTCACAATCAATTTATCTCATATAATAATATCGGTTTTGGCATTTTAATAAGTATGTTTTTAAGAATTTTTTAGTATAACTTTGATCAGAAGTTTCCATATTGGCTATGAATGATAATTTTTTTATTCTATAATGGTGATATTATAATATTTTGAACATAGCTACTAATTATTTTGTGTTCTAATTTAAAAAATATATTATCTGTATACTTGTACTAGCTATATCGAATAACATACAATAGCAACAGTGTTTTGCTAGATTTATCTCAAAATTGCACGAGCCCTGGTTCCTAATCCTGACTGTCACAAACATCATTGTAATTACCTTGCCCACATCACTCCCATCTGTATGCATACATTATTGCAATGAAAGACTTGGTTTCAATTACATACCATTATCAAAATATATGTGTACAAAACCATATTTCTATGCCAATTCTCTACATTCTTCTCAATTAATAGCTTGTTCAATGTTGATATTTTTATGAATGAATATGAAATTGAAGAGCATTGCAATTGTTAGTGTTTCAGTATGTCAGTTTGAATTTTTTCCACAAAACATGATCAGCTATAAAGTTTAAAATGTAATGACAGCTTTAATTTTATACTAATTGTTTTCCATACAATTATTTTAGCTAATAAGAAAATGAAAAAAAAACTTAAATTGTGTACCTTTCATTAATCTAATGCAAGCATAAACCTCTTGCCTACAGGGAAGCAAATGTTGTCCTCAATAGAAGTGTAATCAATAGTATTCTTTCCAATATTCTCTCTAGGCATATACTGAAGTTGCCTTTACAAACAGATACTAGCACAATTGCATTTAATTACTCTTGTCATGCAGTTTTTACAGAAAGTAACATTGTTTAAAATTACTTTCAACATTATGAAAGTTTTGCTGCAGTGTTAATCAAACATCAAAGTGTTCATCTGTGATGTAGTCATCAGACATCAATAGTGCTTAGCAAAACATGACAAATATGATGGCTGCATGTATATAGCAACATGAATACATTTAGTGATCAAGGCAGAGCAGCTAAGAGTACATGTGACGCATTTGGGGTGATCCCTAAAAGTATAACCCTAGCTAGTGGTGGCCTATCATCCCCACAAGCAAGGCCATAGTGTATATGATGGTATCGCCAAAGAAATTACGTCCCTTCACTATGTAACAGTAGATGAAGTGGTGTTCTAAATCACACGGCAGGAAAGGGGATAGACCTACAATTGCTGCCTTTAATGTATATATCATTCAACACTAGCTAAAGATTTATTCATATGAATTTTATTAATGTTCTAAATAATGGTTGTGAATGTAAGAAATGCTCACTGCGTTAGATTGCTAATGAGGTACGCAACAAGTTTGAACACAAACTACCTCACGTTTGGCAGCCTCATAAAATTATGAAAATGACTATGGTAACTAAGGTGATGCTATATTATATAATTATAATGAGTTAGTTAAACAAAATAGCTAGCATTGAATAATACTGAACAATACACTGTTAAAACGGGGTGCTTAAATAAAACATCGCGAAGTGTTTACCAGGAGGCATTATCTGGACATCCCACTTTGAGCCCTTGTAACTTCCACACCAGTGCATATATACCAAGTGAACATATTATTATAATAATAGCTAATACCCTTTAGTTTCTCTATTTCAAATATATTTGAGTAATGACTAACTATGGCGAGGATATAAAGCTTTAAAGTGGGGTGTCCAGGCAGTGCCTCCTATTTAACACCAAAGCTAAGTTATCAAAACACCCCATTTTTAACAGTGTAAAAAAAGGAATGTTTCTAAGTTCAAACACTGTAAACTATTACTTGTTAAAAAAATTCACTATTAAATAATACACATTTCCACTAATACAAACATGATAGTTTTCATGGAATACTTCTTTTAGAAAGTGTTATGATACAAAGAAGGTCGCAAAATTCTCGAGTTAAAAAGAAAGCAATTAAAGAATGTTTTTGAAACAATTTTCTCTAAAGTTTTCCGCCAAGTTTTGGGATTCTATCATAACAGTTAATATCTACTACTAGGTTAACCTTAACATGTTTTTTTTTGTTTATTCTACTATTTTTATCACAAGTATAATAGCTATATAGTATGCATCACAAGCATTGGAAAGTCTCCCAAATTTATATACAGTCTTAGCATGAACTAACAAAAATTAATGGTTGTCCATGTTTACTGCATTAATCATTCTGTTTAGGCCAGAATTGGTCTATATGTGTGTCTATCAGTTTGTCATTAAATTTTATCTGGCTTGCTGCCTTCATTCCTCAATAATCAAGCTGCAAAACTGCTTGAAAGTTAATTATATTAAGCCTTTGATAAATTGATTCCACCTTGAGAGAAAGAGTTGATTAGCTAAAACAAATTATTGACTCTCACAGTAACAAGTCTAGTCCCTCTCAATTTTTAGTTATATCAGTTCATTGTTCAGTTGATAGCTTTGGGGAAATATTATGGTATTATTGGAGTGCTTGTAGCAGTTTGTATGTATAAGAATAAAATAAAAATGGAAACAAAATGCACTGACTTCAATCATCATAAATGAAGTAGCAGATTAATAATTATGCCCTTATCGAATATGTTACTGAATTGAAAAATGATGTTGAATTACTAGTCTCATTTTTATTAATTTATTAATTTTGTACATTTTAAATTTGACGAAGCTGAATGCATTAGGTATAAAATATATTAGCATTTAAGTTATTACAACAATATCTGTAGCATAAAAGCCGCCAATGTCTTTTTTTTTTAATAAATTATCTTTTTTCTTTTAGAATGGGTAGCTAGTGTCAATTATATGCCGTGCAGCGCGCATCGCCTCCAAAGTCGCTAACAGACTGAGTAGCCTTGAAGCTACAAAAATAAATGGCTCAACCAGTTTATCGTGCAAAGAAATACTGACAAATTCTTCTGTTATAAGAGACTACATTTAGCTTATAGCGATCTATACAAGATAGCTCCTAAATTTCGCCATTTATTTATATATGCACGGCAGGCAACAGGAAGTAGGCTGCACTCATTTCGTTACTACCAATTGAGCCATCAAATGACTATAAAATTGAGGTTTAAATTCCATTTCTCAATATTATTGTTTAAAAAAGATTTGTCTTGTAATGGAGTCTAGTAACCCAACAACTGTATTGCTATTTATAATCTTCCATTTATCTTCTGCTGGTATACTATTGAATTATTGTATTATCACTTTATTAATATTATAATTTTGTGATTTAGATGGAATTTCTCAAGTTTTGAATTTCAATACCATTTGCCTCCAGAATGAAGTGCTTTATGAGTGTATTACTGATGGTTTTCTCTTGTGGACTGTTAGAGATATCTCATCAACAACAACTATATTCACTTTTAGTTATACAATCCGCAGTGGTACAGCTAATTATACTAAGGGAATAGGACCATCCACTATTTCAGCACAACTAATTTTTAGAAACTCCTCATTTGTTTCTTCAGTCCTAACTATTACAAATGTTACAAGTTTAAGAGGAGATATAATGATAGAATGCGATCAAGAAATAGAAAGTTTACAGGAGAGCATGCTATACACAGATAATAATGGTGGGTTTTTATATTACAGAAGATTTAGGTTTCTCTAATGCTTGTCAGAAATACGCTGGTGATAATCATGTTCAATTTTATAAAGCCCATATTTCTGCTATTTTTTCTAGTTTTAATATAACAAAATGCCTTAAAAGAGTCTACGGACAACCATGACAAAATCCGTAAATTGTGCTAACAGAGTTAAAAAAAATTACTAGACTTTGAGGTTAATAAAACTAGTTTTCAATGTGCTAATTTACAATTTGTTATGGTTGTCAAGATACCTTTTCAGGAAGTGATAGTGGCTATACATTTTATTTTATAAAGGGAAGTGCTATTTCAGTTACTCTGTTATAGTGATGATGAAAGTTAACAAAAGTGAGCTAACTCATTTACAGATATAGATAAACTGTAACTCAGTAGTTCTCACTGTACTTTTGACAAAAACAGAAAAAAATTTAAACTAAACTGTAAATTTTACGCAAACTTAATAAGCTAATGATTGTTTCAATGATTGGACCTTGGAGTTGGAAATAGTTAACATTATAAGAACCATTGTAATAACAATAACAACAACAACAACAACAACAACAACCATTATAACTAGTGATCTGCTTCAGCACAGATGGCGAGCGAGCTGGTCTGACTGTAAATTTTATTTGAATGCTAGCTGTAACCTTTGTTAAATATTTTTGTTTAGTTTTATTGCTATTCTTTAATGACACATAACACTTTCATACATACTTGTTCACTGGATATACCAGCGCAAGACCTGCGTTGTATTCTCTTCGTGACCTGACTATAGGATAAAAAATTTTCAAGGGGTAAGCAACCAAATTTCCAAGGATGATACGGGTAAACGTCGATAAATTAACAATCGATAAAGTAACGGTTTTCATTTAAAGCTAGTTGCCATTCCACAGTACGTTCCGTTCAAAATGCTCTATTGTACCAAGTTCTAGTATATATAACACTACGCAGTATTCTCTTAGTGACTTCACTATTGGACTTTGGATTTTCAAGTAAGAACAAATCTATTACGTAAGGCGTATAGCTATGACGAACAGCGCGTTGACAAGTAAACTTGCCATCACCGCTAAATAAATAAAAAATGAACTCGGCTAACTTTGGAAGACTTAACTGTGAACGTTCCTCCCATTCTGTCTCCGTAGCTCTTCGCCGTTTTTTTTATTCTTCTCCTAGAATTATTTTACAGTCTTTTCTCCCGACTTTCCTGCGCCCGCCCTAATGTTTACGTTTTTAAGTAGCCTCCAGGGTGTGCACACGCATTGACCTTTTTGAACTTTGCCATATATATATATATATATATATATATATACCACTAGCGATGTGCATGAGCACAAATATCAAGCGAGCCTGCCTAGTTAGGTAATATTATTGTTACTATAAATTAATATTTTAGCCTAGTTCATGCAAAACAGTATAATAACAGTTAACCATTAATTTTAGCAAACTAGTGCAAAATTACTCTCTTGCCTGAGTAATGGTAACTTCTGTAGTATCAAACTTAAGCCATTCTGACTACCTCCATTAACAGTAACTGCTCTCAGATATAAAAAGATATTTAAAAAAATAGGCCAACAAATATGGACTTACTTCTTACATAAATTGCCTGAGCATTGGTAACTTCTGTAGTACCAACTTTAAGCTATCTAAGCTAATTTAAAGGTGCAGTACCACCGAAACCTGTGGTAATTAAGTGATTCAGTAGAATACCACAAAACCCGCCCGTAGCTACGATCCAATTTACTCTCGCCAACTGACTATTGTACGCGACTCGGGCACAATTTGAACACGTACCAATTAACTGTAGCAGACAATTTACTACAAAGAGCTTTCATTTCTAAGGACTACCAGTACTGTAGGACAGAAGCAGCAGTATAGATAATTTATAATTTTTTGTTCACTTTCTAAAAAATATTCCGATATATACTAAAATCATAGCTCCATTAGCTGGGCCATAATGAAATACAAAATGGAATGAACAAAATCAAAGGTTCTAAAGTGTGTAATATCATCAATGGGCTCCAAGGAGCTGTGCCTCCTCATTGATCTCTCCACTGGAGAGCCATGTCCTCTCTTCTAAATAACCAGGATGTAGTATTCTTCCCTTCAGGAGACAGAACAAGGACAAAATATGGAATTACTACTTACCTCAATTTCTGAGTATTGGTAACTTCTGTAGTATCAAAATTAAGTTACTTTGACTATCTGAATTACCTCGAATTTTTGACAACAAGCTCTTAGCTACAAAATCAAAAGACAATCAATTTTAGCACACAAATACAAAATTACTTTCTTACCTCATTTTCTTGAGCAGTAGTAACTTCCGTAGTATCAAATATAAGCCATTCTGACTATTTGAATTTACCAGTCACTGTTGACAACAAGCTCATAGCTACAAAAAAAAAAGGCCAGAGTTATTTTTGCATATATTATAGCTAACAAGGAATTACGTACTTACCTCAGCTTCACTGGAGTGGTAGTAGCTTCCTTAGCATTAATATTAAGGTATTCTGACTACCAATGGCTCTTGACAACAAACGAAATTACGTTTGAAAAAGGATCGTCAATGTCTCGTACTTCGAAGCTTAAGTTTAAAGTAAGGCTTATTTAGTGCTGTAGTTTCAGAATAAACTGGGGTGAAGCCTAAATAACTGAGTTTTTAGGAGAATTTTTTCCCGCACGCGAGTTTAAGGGGCATACGTACCATCCATACACACATAACTAGTGATGTGCTTGAGCACAAATGGCGAGCGAGCCTAAAGACTATACTATTTTTATATGAATGATTTTGACTTCTAACACTGAAGCTACTGAAAATAAGGTCCAGTTTTTTAAATTTCGCATACACGGTAAAGGGATTTCAGTGCCATAGTAACAACTCTCTGCAACTGCTTGAATTGAAGGGAAAAAACAACAACAAAACAATACACGTTATGTAAAAGTTTTCTTTGTGATATTCTTTAGCTAAGTAGTGGTTGTAACACACAATGCTTTGACACAACTGGACATGCACCTACACAGACTTGCTAGTGGACAATGTATTTTCAAGTAAGTACTGCTGCGCACGGCTTATAACCATGACAAAGAGAGCATTGACCCACCGCCACTAACTCGAATAGAAATGGAAGTCCCTTAAGTTTTCAAGTTTTAACTGCACCTGCAAAAGAATTCAAAACGGTAAACAATTCAATTCCTAGGGTGATACGGGTACTGATCGATAAACCAGAGGATTCTGTTTAGTGCAATTTGGGACGGGTCGACAACCAAACTAACACAAAAACGCGAGGGTCAAAGTACAAAAATGCCTTACGTACCTCCATACATAGATACAAATAAATTAGTGGTGCGCTCGAATAGCGCAAATACATTGCGAGTGAGCAGACTCTTTTTACAGAAAAATAGGACAGAAATTACATCTAACTGATTAGACATGAAGAGTTAACAATAACATAATTACCTGAATAAACTTAGAAAGCAGTGGAAAAGAAGCGCAGCTTGACAAAGACTTCACAATTGTTTCAAGAAGAGAGTAGCTATAAACGTTTTGGTTGAGACAGAGTTGCGTAAGGCAGTGCTACAGGATTCTCTGCGCTCGTTAATTGAAAAATACTGGAACTGTGAACGCTTTACCTAACTTACGTAATTAGAAGCGCGGGCTAAAACAGAAGTCTCACGTACCCCATAAACAGATAAACAAATAAATAAATAAATATAGCGAAATCTCGATTGAGTTACCCCTGATAGTGTCTCGCTCGCTTCGCTCGCTCGCCAATAAATAAACAAACATCCCCAATTTTTGATTGTGTTACCCCTGTAAGTGTCTCGCTCGCTACGCTCGCTCGCCAAATAGCAGAAAATTCTATTGCGATTTAGACATGATTGACCAGAAGACGACATTCCATAAGTTAAATGTGAGGTGTGGCTAAATAAATAACTTCCGGTCATTCAAAAGGGGTGTTCGACCGAACCCCCCTTGGCTACGGGTATGTAGTAATAAAGGCCATCACTTTCACTATCCAAAAGTTGGGGGGCTCTGCCCCCTACTTATTCAAGTTGGGTGACTGGAGCCCGCTGAGCCCCCATCTTCCGCCACCGATGGCAAGGTTATATTGATTGGTGGCAACTTAAAAACCAATAGTGCACTCAGGCAAGAAGTCTAGTATGCAACAGAAGGGCTGACTATTGGTGAGGTGGAGGTTTCCAGTGGAGCTCTGGCTAACACGTCACCTATACAGGAAACAGGAAAAATTCAGTACTTGTCTGAAGATGGCTCACAGTGGAAGTTTTTTACAGAAGAGGAAATGCCATCTATGCCTACAGCAAGGCTGGGAGCAGTGGCTGTCGCTCTAGGATGTGATTTAGTGGTAGCTGGTGGCTATGGCAGAAATAAGTCTAGGCTTAAAGTTGTTAAAATATTCAACATGCCTTCCAAATCTTGGTATACAGGAATTGATCTTCCTTATAGTGCTGCCGAATTCAAGGCAGCATTGAGTCATGACAACGAGTGGTATCTTCTTGGAGGAGCAAGCAATACTCAGAATGCGGCCATATGCATCTCACTGAAGAAGATGATCAAAAAGTGCATTGTTCCAATGGCTGGGCAAGACAACGATGGAGAAAATCATGAATAGATTGGTTGAATAAATTTACCCACTCTACCACACGATTTCAGTTCCGTTGCAGTGTTTGGAGACTGCCTCGTTGTGCTTGGAGGAGAAGGAGGCTTCTTCTGGTCTTCCTGTTACGATAATATCCATGTGTATGAGCCTCATCGTCAGCAGTGGGTCAGAATAGCTAGCATGCCATGTGCATTGAGCAAGTGTACAGCCATCTCTCTGTCCAGTGGGAACTTGCTGGTCATGGGAGGCTACTCCAATCACAGGAAGCTGGACTATGTTCTCTTAAACTTTAAAAAGTGTTCTCTTATGAGTTCCGAGGATTTGGAAGACAGCCAAAATGAAGAATAGAAGAAACCCACATGTTATTTGTTGTTAATTGTCTATATCTTATATATTAAATAGCATGTCCCCCAACTGTCTTGCTGTTTAGCTATCCTATGTTTAAAGAATCACCACAGAGGGTTTAATCAGGGAGTGCGCTAGCACTCCCTACGTAGGAATGACGCGGCCGTTCCATTGACCTAATACAACACATTGGCCGCCATATCTCACACCCCGGGTGGCCAAAGGCCACCAAATTTGGTTCAGATAAACTTCAACGCAACTAGAAGGCTGTTTCAAAATTTTAAGTCTCTACCTCGAAAAACCATGGAAATATGGTAGTTTGAAAAAGAGCCGTTTTCATCAGGACGTTCCTAATAATAATAATCATAATTTTCATCATCTTCTTCAGATATTTTTGTTGCAGCGCGTAACTCCGAAACCGTTAGAGATATG
>WLWI01001343.1_pt1:7500-21438 | contig 21438 bp, 18 predicted proteins | sample 6701501 | NCBI WGS metagenome assembly WLWI01 (sample SAMN12718690, study PRJNA515312) | sponge metagenome | isolation source: marine sponge | host: Mycale hentscheli | place: New Zealand: South Island, Marlborough, Capsize Point | collected 2014-11-01 | reverse complement strand
TTGTAAACCTTGCTGATTCTAACTCTCCCCCAGGCAGTGCATCACATAACGAAGATTGCACCGCAACTTGGAGCTCCGTGAGATCGGCTCCAGTCCTAGATAGCGGTATCGGCGAGATTACAGTTGAAGTCCAAGATAATAGCTCCCCAGATGAAGATCCTGAGAAGAATTGCACCACTCCATGTGTAAAGTGGAGAACTAGTGGTATTCCTTCAAGAATTGGGAGTGAAATATTTCAAGAGCCATCTCAAAAGATTCAATGGTTCCAAAACGCTTTTGCAGAAATGGGACAGTCAGATATTATTCTGGTGAAAGACTTAAAGTTAGCCTGCAAAGAATTTCAGGTATAAGATTGATAATGTAGTAGCTAATAATTATATTGGGCTGAATTGTATTTTATTAGGGTTTTTCAGAAAACCTTTTCCAGCTCTTTGATATTGATGACAGTGATTCAGTAACTATGCAAGAATTAGTGGGAGGATTAGGACGACTATCTAAGTAAGTATCAAATAGCAGAAGATATAAATTATTAAAGTATAATTTAAACCCTATTATTATTATAAACAAGGGCACTCAGTATAATAAATCTATGCATATTACATCTATAATTGAGGCCAGCATGAAGACCTTAAGAATGAAATAAACTTAAGTCCATATATTATCATCATTTTAGTCGAGGAAATCGCCAGAGGTCAAAAAATTTGAAGTGGTTTCAGCGAGTATTCCTTTTAGTGTCCGGTGAGAGTGAAATACTTACACTTGAAGACTTCAAAAAAGCTTTGAGCACCAATGGAGTAAGTCTAGTTATTACCTTGTGTATATTGACTGTATCACTACAAACTGCTTTTTTTTTTTTCTTTTTTTTTTTTTTAGTTTATAGAGCATCTCTACCAGCTTATGGATGTAGAACAAACTGGCCAGCTGACAGTGAAAAAACTTCTTAATTCTTTCCAGAATTTGACCAAGTAAGCCAATCAAAATTAATAGCTGTTTCTACAAAAGTGTATATAATCTTACGATATAAACTATTCCTTTTTTGTGTGCTATACTCAGCAAATAAATGATGTAGCAAGTATGCAATATTCAACACTGCACAACAAATCATTAATATTTAACAGGTGTTTACATTATAAAAAAGAGTCTCTTATCACCAATAGGTTTCTACCACAACTAAGGGTCACTATCACCACTAACTACTACTACTACTACTACTATAAAATGTATCTATACCTTTTACTAATTTGTTTTAAATAAGAAAAATATAATGTTAAAAGCCAGTGCTTGAACAAAGAAAATTAGAAAAGAGAATAGCTACTACTATAGATGTTAACTGAATAAAATTCTTATTTTTACTCCATGATAAATCAAGCTTGAGTTATGTATAATTAAATGTAAGCTATTACCAAGTTAATTTCACAACCACAGAACAACAACAACAACAGCAACAAGAAATGATATTTTCTCATTCTAGTATTATTCTGCCTTGTTAACTTATTGGGTTATATTTTACTCTGAATGCTAAAATGATGTTGAGTGTCATTTAAATTTTCTTTTTAGAATAAATAGAGATGGTAGATGGCTGCAATGGTTTGAGCAACAATTTCATTTGGTGGCTGGTGGGAAGCATCAGATTAATCTGTGTGACTTCAAGAAGGCTCTGAATGTAAAGCAGGTGCTCAACAAAATAGCTAGTATAACAAATTATTTGTAAATAATGCTTACACTAAATCTCAGGTATTTTGGCTAATAATGTATCTGGATTTCCTTTTACTTTACTGGTAGCTACACATTTTTTTATCCATTAGACTATGTTAAAAAAAATTGATAGCTATGAATTCCATGTTTATGATTCCATGAAGCTGTCAGCCTTTGATATGAGTCAAATCAAACAAGCAGTTCAAATAATATAGTAAAGCCATTACATGCAAAAGTAGTCTGGGATTTTAGTTGTGGTTTCTGGCAGAACTCATGTTATGAAAATATAAATCACAGTTTATAAATGTATTATTCAAATGTTATCTATTCACAGTCATTTTTTGCTGAGCGATTCTTTTATCTATTTGACAAAGATGGAAGTGGCTTCATCAATTCTGAGGAGTTGATGGAAGGCTTGACATTGTTAACTAATGGATCAAAACTTGAAAAATTACACTTTTTATTTCAAGTTTATGATGTAGATGGTAAGAAATGCCTTAATTTAGTCTTGTTTAAGAAACATTCCAATTTAATGAAAAAAGTAACAAATGGCTAAAAGTATTAGTATTTCTTGCTAGATTGATTATTCATTGAGTCCCGGTATTTTTTTTAAAATTGTACTACTCCTACAAATGAGTTTATTCTTCTCATGCAGGAAATGGGGTCATTGATTTTGAAGAGCTCAAGACTGTTTTGCGTTCATGCATGAATGAAAGTAACCTCCGATTCACAGAGCAGAAGTTAGACGAACTTACCAGAGCTCTATTTGAGAATACTGATTCAGATTGTAGTGGCACCATCTCATTCGAAGAACTCCAGGAGGAGCTAAATAAACATCCAGGAGTTGTAGAAAATTTAACCATAAGTGCTGCCAGTTGGCTGAAGCCTCCAGCTTCTCAGCATTTGAGTGAGCCTCAAAGAACAGGCTTTAGGCATTGTCTTCCTCATTGGATGTCAAGGCGATATGTACGGAATAATCTTGCATGGGTGTCATGGGTCACTGCTTTTGTGCTAGTGAACTGCTTTCTGTTTACTGAGGCTGCTATCAGATACAGAGCAGGGGTATGTAGGTGGTAGGTGTATAGCTGATTGAGTATTTTTGTGGTAACTTAATTTTTGTATGCAGGGCCCGCAAGTAGCAATTTCGAGGGGATGTGGTCAATGTTTGAACTTTAACCCCACTTTCATTGTAATTATGATGATGCGCAAAGCCATTACATGGCTGAGATCTACCAGGATTTCTTTCATCTTTCCCTTAGACCAGCACATTGAATTGCATAAGATTTGTGGTTGGACTATCATGATGTTCTCTTCTATACACACAATAGCACATCTAGTCAACTTTGGTGAGACTTGAATGTATTGAGTATATAATATAATACTTTCAAATGTTTCAGTTATTAATTTTATCCTATAGTATGATTAAAGGCACTTCACTATTACTACAGTAGGTACTGAATTAGCTGTGAGAGCTCACCATTATGTAGAACTTGTATTGTCCACTATGGAACAAACTGATAGTAGTTTTTCAATCTTCCCAGGCCAGATTTTTTTCTTGGTTTTAATTTTAAAAAGTTACAGCAACATTTCCAGTGATTATATAATAATACTTTACTCACCACGCTTTATCACAAAACGTTAACAGTAGGTAGGCTTTCTTCTTCATCATTTGCACTATAGATTCACTGCATAGTTCACTCACTACTCTATCTGGATTCAGAATTATCTTCCTCTGGAGCTTTGTTCTCAACCTTTGGCTGTTCCAAATCTGTTAACCAATTCCATCTAATACGAAGAGAACTTGTGCGTAAAGAATGACATTCTCCAACTACAAACTCCTCAAACTTTAGCTTTCCAAGGGTATCTTGCACCCATGTGCACTTACCCATACTATTTCACTTAGCTACTCTGATATTTCACTTGGTTACTGAGCTAGTTCACTTTCTCCAAATGATTTCAAATTGCACAGCAATTTTCCTCGTACATTTTTGAATGGGCAATTTACATGCTGTACTATTAGATATATTGAAAATGTACTTTACCTATATTTCTCTCAGCCACTGCATTGCCATTCTTCACTTTGTTAAATTTTATATGTTCTTTAAAATTTAGGTTTTCTCTCCAATAAAAATGAAGGATTAAAGTTTTGGCAGTATCTGTTTTCAGTTCAAACAGGCTTTGGTTGGGTGGGAGGATCTGCAGGAGTCATTGGAGTGGCTGCATTACTTGTGCTCATCATAATGGTGGTGTGCTCTCTGCCTTTTGTGAGAAACAAGGGATATTTTGAGGTACTGAAAATCCCTAATATTTTATAGCTTACAGCAGATGTGTTGAAATCCTATCGTACACTTCTCAAAACTGTAACGTGGGATAAACGTTTACTTGTGAAGTTTGTTATTACTATCTTTCGCTATCATATCTTTTACTTCCATTTTTTGGAATGTGACTCAAACTAAGTAATTGCCATGGTTTTCAACACAATTGAGAATCGTGGATATTTGTTTGTTTATATACGTGTGAATGTATGCAAGTCATTTTGTACTGTGACACTTCCATTTTTGTGTTTGCTTGGTGGTCGATCCTCTCCCATACTCCACAACAGAATCCTTTGGTTTATCAATTTTTACCCGTATCACGAAAGATGTTTACCGCTTTGAATTAGGTTGTCTCTAACATATCTGAATTTTTGCAGACACACTTACAAACCTACTGAGTTCATCTATTCAAACTAGTGGCGGTGGTACTTGGCTAATGCGCTGTTTTTCATCGTTATAGCCCTATGCAATAGTCATTGTCCATTAGTCAGGTCATGAAAGTAAGTCTTGTGTTCTTTTGTCTAGTGAACCATTATGTGTGAAATTGTTGTGTGGTGTTACAACTATTGCTTAGCTAATTTTTTGGCTATTACAGCAGTAAGTTAGGGTTAAGCTCAACACTGTGCAGTAACTCAGAAATCTTTTTTGTTGTTGCTTTTTTTCCCCCTTCAAATCAAACAGTTTCAGTGAGTGGTTACTATGGCATTAAAACCCTTTACCACATGTAATTGAAAATTCCGCCTTATTTAGTAGCTGGAGTACTCTTTGTCAGGAATTGGTCATTTAAATAGTCAGAAATGCCTAAAATACAATGGGCAATGGCTATAAGCTATTTGTAACAATAAATAGATTGAATGATGCTTCCCTTTATTAGGTGAATAGGAGCTAAAAACTTCAGGCAAACCAAATAAATCTAGCCTTATTGTAAAATCAATTCTTAACACATTAATTTAGCTACTTATTGTTTGAATTAGCACAATGGCTTGCTTGCCATTTGTGCTGAAGCACATCAGTTGTTATTATTATTATTATTACATGTAGCTATTATTATTATTATTAATTATTATTATTATTATTATTATTATTATTTCAATGATTCAGTCATTCTCGGTTTAAATAATAATAATAATAGCAAATTTTATCCTTCTATAAGCCAATATTGTTAATTAAAACTTAACGAGAAAATTTGCTATTATTATTACTATTATTACTATTATTATTATTATTTAGGTATTCTACTGGACACACACTTTGTTTGCCCTTTGGTATGTGCTACTCATTCTTCATGCTTCACATTTCTGGAAGTGGTTTCTGATACCTGGGATTCTCTACATCCTGGAAAAAGTTTGGAGATCCAAGTGGGTTAAGTTAGCCAGATATGGGCGCACATATATCAAAGAAGGACAACTTCTTCCATCAAAGGTGACTAAAAAAAATAGAAGTTAGGAAAGATTGTCAAGTGCATGTGCTTATCACTTTTTCTTCTGCCTTGTCAATAGAATTACCTGTATTAATTTTTAACCTCATTAATTTAGTTTAAATGTACGTGATTGTGACTTACCAGTTAGAATAATACAGACTTCATCTTACATGCACAATGAATGCATATTTATGTATCACAGGTCACTCATTTAGTTCTAACCAGGCCTGTACACTTCTCCTACCAGCCTGGTGACTACATCTTCATACAGATTCCTGGCATTGCCAAGTATGAATGGCACCCATTTACGATTAGCTCTGCCCCTGAGCAACAAGGGTTCATCTGGTTGCATATACGTTCAGCTGGCACGTGGACTAAAAAGCTATATGAATTTTTTGAAAAGAGAAATGAAATGAGGCAGCAAGATCTCCTGCAGGTTCAGATGCCCAAGGAACAGCCCAACAGTACAATGTATGATTTGCTTCAGCAAACTACTCAAGCATGGGACACTGAATCATGTGAGAATGTGGAGTCTTTGGAAGACATCCATCCCATGGCAGTGACTGAATTGGATAGAGACAGGCCTGAAAGGTTACTAATGTTCATGATTCAATAGCCAATTTAACTGTCTGTCCAAGTATATAGCTACTAGATATACTGATTCATAACTCTCTAGTGTTATATTTTGCTCAGTATCATGTGCATCATAGAATATGGTATGTACTATAGAATATCATTGGTAACTCATGGACAAGATTTCTCTCACATGTATGCCCAGCCAGCTATTATCCATGTTCAAGCTACAGAAGAAGATGAAGAAGGAATTGAAGTAAGAGTTTGGCTGGCAACATTGTGCATCTTTAAGTTAATGTTAAGTTAGATTAAGCTCAACATTTTTTTATTGAAGTATCTATCTTTAAATTGCAATCTCCTTATTCAGGTGTTCATTGATGGACCATATGGAGCTCCTTCTACTCACATATTTCAAGCAGAACATGCAGTCTTGATAGGAGCTGGAATAGGAGTCACTCCATTTGCATCTATCTTACAGAGTATCATAATGAAGTAAGCTCATCCTGTGTTTTGTGAATATTTTTTGAGATTTATATTTTGCAACAAGATATAGGAACTCGCGTCAAGTGTGCCCTCGATGTAATCATCAGTGGTCCGGAAAAACACCAGCATCTGTAATGAATTTAAAAAAAGTAGGTAACTAATTGCAAATTTTTTAAAAATACAAACAGTACTCAATAGTGTAGCAGTTTTTATTAATTCTTCCATTATCTCTTCATTAGGTTGATTTCTTTTGGATCAACAGAGACCAAAAGTCATTTGAGTGGTTTGTTAGTTTGCTGAGTCAGCTAGAAATTGAGCAGAGTGATCAATGTGGCTTTGAGCATTTCTTGGAGATGCACATGTATATGACCTCTGCACTTAAGAAGACAGATGTTAAGGCTATTGGCCTGCAAATGGCTCTGGATCTCTTGCACAAAAAAGACAAGAGAGATCTCATTACTGGGCTAAAGACGAGAACTCAGGCTGGAAGACCAGACTGGGACAAGGTAACTTACCTGCTATTCATAACCTCACTTACTCATCCTAAACCATATCGATACAATAACAAACAACTTGGAATAGCTGGAAAATACAGTACAATTTCTACTATTAATGTCAGCAAACACTTAAACTGGAGACTCTAGTATAGTAATTGAGCTGCTAACTCTAGTCAAAAGTGTACTGGGGTAAATTATAGCATAGTAAACTTTAATACTTGAGTTCATATATGGTATGTAATATTTAAAAAAAATTACAAAATACGTTTTTCAGTGTAATTCATTTTAACCAGAGAGTACAGTGAGTGTTCATAGATTCAACCTTTTCACCTTTCAAATATATTCCTTTGAAACAATTAAAACAATTGACCAGAATTGTCTTTATTAGGTTTTTCAAAACCTAGAAGAAAACCATCAGGGAAAGGTGACAGTATTTTTCTGTGGGCCACCTGCAATCAGTAATATCTTGAAGAAAAAGTGTACACAATACGGATTTGAATTCAGAAAAGAAAATTTCTGATGCTTCTCGTCACTTGAACACCTAAAATGCACATCAATAATGTACACTTTTAACGATTCTGTCATTCTATTATTCTAAAATTTGCTATTATAATAATGCATGCATTACTATATGTATAGTACTTCAAAATGTCTGTTTTCAATATAACAATTGCTAAAAACAACAACAAAGATATATAACTAATGGATCTGTTTAAACAGATGAATTAATCCGAGCACAATAAAAATTGCAGACTGTAAAATTAAGTTTGCCCTTCAGTTAAGGTATCACATGCTCATTAATTATTCATGAGACTAGTAAGAGTTAGTATGAAACTATAAGAGGTTGTTAGAGATTGAGACTGCCTGCAAGAGACCATTATAGAAAAGATGCTGCATATGAGAACACGTGATACTAAATGCAAAATGTATAACACTGTACAAACTTTAATAGACTGAAGTAGACCATACAGTTAGTTATATTAGAACTTGTATAATTTTTGCAAGGCATACTGAGAGTAGTGTTGTTTTGGTTTAACTTATATGTTTTAGTCATAGTTATGGTTTTTTTCTACCAAAATATTTTTATTTTATTTTTGAAACAACAAATTTGAATTTTAGTGGTTATTCAAAATTGTGCATCTCAATTTTAGTTTAATTTTGGTTAGTTGAATATAAAGATGATAATTGTAGCTTTAGATTTGGTTGTTGTAACAATTCAAATGAATGATTAATCAAGACCGCATGCATAGTTAATATAATATGATTTCCATGAAAAATGGTGGAATGTAACTACAAATTAAAACTGACCAGACAAAACAAGAGGCTGCAAGTTTGCCAATAATAACATGGTTTATGATTGAAACCGGAAGATGCTTTCAAAACTCATAGAAATTGACTGTGAGGTTGCGGAAGAAAGTGAAAGATAAAATAGTAATGGCCCATAAAATTCAAAAAGCAAAACTAAAATAACTTCTTTCCGGATGGTGGTTAACTAATTTAGGACATTAACAGTGCAATTGGCAGTGAACCACATAGTACCTATTTAAAGCATAGAAACTGTTTGAACAAGACAATAAATAGTACAGTGCAGTATAATGGAACTAAAATTTGATCATATTGATCATTCCTAACAACACGATCAATGCCAAATAAGATATTTTGTATTTCAACCGCTGAAGAAAATCTCAACCTTTTCATGGTATTCCTGTAGAAGATAGGGCAACATTTTCTGCAAGATGAGATGACAAATACAAAATATTAATTTTTGGGTCCTCTATTGATTTACCTACCCAGCAATTTTCTTATCATTAATTTTGAGCAGATTTGTGCTGTCTCAAATTCATTTTAAGTTAAATTGCTAAAATATACTGTAGCAAGCAAGCACAAAGTTACTACACATATATTTTCATTTGTTACTGGAGAATGTTACGATTTTTTGGCTCAGCATTTACATGAGTGCCCCAGGTTCTGATCGACATGCTCAGTTGCTGCAATACCAGATATAAAAATAACTAATTATGCACATATTTTGTCCCATAGGAAGCAGATGTTTTGAGTCATATTTTCCTTTCTTTGTTACTCCAGGACATTACCAGTTTACAGGTTGCTTAATCCCAGAGAAGGGATAACAAAATTGCGGTTGTCATCTACTTCTGTATAGCGATATTAGTACTGTATGTAAAATAGTTACAAATGGATGTGTCAATAATGCTGATCAGACTGGATAAAATAAGCTTCTTCATAGATCAATTATAGCTTCCAAAGCCAGTCAGTTAGCTAGTAAGAAATCCACAAAACTGCAGAATTCTGGATGCCAATTCAAAGGAAAGTACTATATTATGTCAAACACTCTCAAAGTGCCATATTTGAGTGCACAACTGATCAAATGATGGTTTTCATGCTGTTGAGGCTTTATCTAAGAAGGAAAATATTACAAGAAAAACAAGCTAGTCATAAATCAACGGAAAGCACAAAAATGACTTTACATACTCATGATCCAATGCAGAAGTTCAGCTAGATGATGTTGGAGATGATGTGTATCAGAAAATTTTCCTTGGTTTAAAGACTAGGACAAAGTAAGTGAGTCTTACCAAAGAAGTGATCCGTAGTATTGTGCAATGCACAAAATTGATTCAGCAGCATGGGACTCATGGAAGGTTGAGCACATAAAAAATATTATGACATGTATATTGGTACTGTATAGAGAAGATGAAAACAATTAAGAGCGGCAAGGTGAAGAATTGTATAGAACTTGTTTAGAGGAAGCCAAGCTGCTAGCTTGATATGGTCATACCCTGAAAACAAATAATGAAATTATTACACAAGAGCACATGTCACATCAAAGTTACACCAGTGTTATACATTTGGCACTGAATTTGGTAGTGATAATTGTGATTTTTAGGTGGATTGTCTACAGTTTCAAGAAATCCTTCAGGACACAAAGCTATGGAGTCAGGCATCCTGCCATCTGGACTACATGCCAGCCAAGAATGTTCTTTGCTAACCACTTCAGAACTACAATTGTTGTGACTTTCCCTTGTTGCACAGCTATTGAGATCGTCTGGAGAGATTCTTGGGCAATGTGATACTCCAGATATCATCTCAGAAAGACAATGGGAAGGGTAGGGGGAGGCAGCCACACCAGAGGTTTCTATGGCTACAGCTGAGAATGATGCTAATTTGCCAAGTGGAAGTACTTCGCACATTTCTTAACCATCCTCTTGGGCACATGTATAGCCAGCTGAAAGGGTTGCTCAGTGTCTGTAGGACACAGCATAGGCATCTGGGCAAGTGATATCACAAATTTAGGGGCAGCCTGACTGCTAAGGCACCCAGGTCATCCCATCCTGTCTCCTGCCAGATTATTAGAAAACCAGGCTGCTTCCAACCTGTGAAGGGACCCTAGGGATAGGGAGTGGTGGATGATTTCATTGAGGGAGGAGAGACTCATGTGCATACCTTCATTGGACCTATGGCTTGAGGTCATGTAAACCAGGCTAGGATACCTCAGTGTTGACAGGGGTGTGTGGTGAACATATTTATAGAGTTGCCTAGAGGTAGATCAACAGTAATTTGCAAGATGCTATCATAATCTTAACTCCACTGATGAAACAAAGGTGGCATGCAGCCAGGCATCCATGGGGTGCCGTTTGTGCCAAAACCCAAATTTTACGACTTTTAGTTTACTGGGGTAAATTTAGCTTAGGGGGAGACATATAGTAATTCTGGAGGCGACACATAGCTTAGGGGGCGACATATAGCTCCGGAGGCGACAATAGCTCCGGAGGCGGTGGCATATAGCGCCGCAGGGGACATATAGCTCTGTAGGTGACATATAGCCTTTGGAAAGGACATATAGTCCTCGAGCTTCAGAGGCGACATATAGCTCAGGAGGTGACGTATAGCTCTATTAGCGATATATAGCCTTTGGAAATAGCCGAGGAAGCGACATATCTCCCGAGGTACGTATAGCTTTGGGGAAGTGACATATAGCTCTGGAAGCGACATAGTTTACCAGCTCATTATGCCAGACTAGTCTCACAAGCCAGACCTCTTACCTAACGCCAGACCGTCACAGTCAGTTGGTAAAAGGTTACCTTCACATGTGTGTGTGTGTGTACTACCCAGCCAGAAAAATAACAAATATTTATTAAAAAATTTTTTCTTCTAGATCTGAATAGCTAGAATGAAGCAGCTACTAAAGGGTGTTGTTGTTTTGGTTTAAGTTTTTCTACTGACATGACTTTAATTTTAGTTTTAGTTTTAGTTTTTCAACAGCGCTTGTTTCATTTTTGGTTTTAGTTTTGGATGTTTAAATGACACAGTTTTAGTTTTAGTTATTTTAATTTGATGATGACAATTATAGTTTTTGTTTTGGATATTTTAATAATCTTGAGTATAATGGATACCAAAAAGAATTGAAAAGAAGAAGAAGAATAATAGGCAGCTATATAAAATTTTTGAACGACATCATAGCAAATTATGTGATGTCATGGTTAATTTGATTTAGATGACAATTATTCCACTATGCTAATGCATGTCTATTATTCCAGAAAGTAAATCACTGAGGGAATTAGTTGGTGTTCTGTTCTTTAACACATTCGCAATCAATTATAAATTCCACAACCAAAACATCCAATTTAGCTAAGTAGCCATCTAGTAATATGGCCTGCCAGATTGTGCTGAAGTTTTTTATTATCTTCATAGCTGCTAATATTATTATTCTAGTGAATTAGCTAGCTACTCCAAAAATCCCACTTGTAATCATAGCTGGGCCTGCCCAATATCATTCTATCCAATAATATGCTTCAATTTTTCAAAATGGAATGCTAGCTAAAGCAATCCAAATCCAGCTGTGCTCATATACCATAACACATATGCCAAACAAACTCATCATACTGATCAATACTGAAATCTGTCATTTTGGCAATAACTAAAAGTATTAAACCAGTGTGACCATAAGTTACCAAACACATCTTGAAGCCACTGATAGTGGTTACTGCAGTCTAGGCAATGTACCACATGTACAGTTGGTACCCATATGTTTCAGGATAGCTAAAGATTATGATAAAAGATACAAATCGGAAATAGGTGAAGCACCTGACTTACAATTAGTACTGGTGGGAGTAGAATTGATAGGACGATCAGTCGGACAAGCAACAGGAGCAGAATGATAGGACAAACAGTCTGACAAGTATAACAGGAGCAGAATTCATAGGGCAAACAGTCTGACAAGTGACAGGATGATCAGTCGGACAAGTGACAGGAGCAGAATGATAGGACAAACAGTCTGACAAGTAACAGGAGCAGAATTGAATCATTTCCAGCACACAAAGCACGAATACTTTCCAATACCTCAAAACCCTTTGCAATATCCCTGCTTGGTGCTAGTCTGTTAGCAAAGGTATTTCTGGTCCGCATTAAAGATTTAAAAGACTCGAATCTGGAAAAGTAAAACTTCTAGCTACTAAAATCAAAGTCACTAGCGTTGTTGATGTGTGAACTAACCTTTCTGTGTTATAAAAGATGAAGTGGGACCAAAGTCCATCATACTATCAGTGAGATGCAGAAAAAGACGTATTTTTAATTTCTTGCTTAGATCAGGAAAATTTCGTCTCACAGTGTCAACAAGTTCTTTACACACTCTCTGGTAGTCTTTCTCCCGTGACTCAACACACTGATCACAATACGTAATTTTGAACACCTGCATTCATACACTTGAAAATTTTTTATTGTACACAGCATATTTCTTACTTTAGACAATGCAGTCTACACTTCTTTTTCCTCAGCAGAAAAGTAGTTTCTAAATATAAACAAAGCACACTGTGCAAGAGACTTGAAATTTCTACCCACGAATGATATGTAATGCTTTAACAATATTACACATTAAGCTAGCTTCTGTGTAATGCCAGAGAAGTTAAAAGTAGATAAAATGGCTTTGATTTCTTCTTTGTTTTTCATGGGAAGTCGTGGAATTGAACTCCTCAGAAGGTACTGGTAAGGATCCAACAACACAGTGTTTAAGGTTTCTATTGGCGTGCTTCTACATTCAGAACAAAAGTTGAAACACAAATGTGTTTGACTTCGTACATTTGACTTGTTGTAAACACCCAGTAGTCATCACATTTTTAGTGGCATAGTCATATTGCTAAATGCAGCTAAAAAACCTACTAGCTAGCTAAGCAAACTGCACCTTACATTTTGATACAACTATATATTACCTGTGAAGATCAATAGGTAGATTGTGGCGGATGAGCAACAAACACTTTCATTACATATAGCACTTAGCCACTTAGATCATCTTCATTAGCTAACACACAACACAACATTCCTCAATATCCATTAGTAGATTGCAGACACACCATCACTATAAATAGCACCCAGTCCTGCAAACACATCATTGGCTTGTATGATATAAAGAATCTCAATCGAACTGCCACAAGATCTAGTAGAGGATTAACAACAGTTGTAATGCCATACTTCTTTTTTAACTGTGATTTCTCCTTTTCAGTCTGTTGCAAATTAATTTCTGTAATGCACTCTAATGTCTGCATTCTGCTCCTAAATTCTGATATTTTTTCGGGGGCAACATTCTTTGGAAAGAAAATAATTAGTCGACTCGGATTCTGGAAAGCTGATGTCCCAAATGTCAGGGGGCGTGTTACTTCTTCTGTCTATGCTGTGCAGTTCGCTGAATATTAGCCTCAATCTCTCGAGCAGAAAGCTGTGGATCATGATACCACAGTAGAAAAACACAACCTCAGTTGCATGCAATAGTTTGGAGCAATGGCTTACTTTGTAATAGTCAACACAACAGTATCGTTTCTCTTTGTGTGGCTTAAGACTCTGCCTTGTCTTAAATCCTTTAATGTATAGCTACAGTTAAAAATGTTTATAACACTGTATTATATGATTGATCTTGTACCTGACTGGTGCATCTTTTATAGGATCAGAG
>WLWI01001343.1_pt1:0-5000 | contig 21438 bp, 18 predicted proteins | sample 6701501 | NCBI WGS metagenome assembly WLWI01 (sample SAMN12718690, study PRJNA515312) | sponge metagenome | isolation source: marine sponge | host: Mycale hentscheli | place: New Zealand: South Island, Marlborough, Capsize Point | collected 2014-11-01 | reverse complement strand
ATAAGGTCTCAACAAGATTACTTGATTTGGTTGACCTTCATCTGCATTAGACATTACACTTATTATGATTCCCTGTGGTTGCTTGTATTAATATATCAGTCATGTTTTAAGTGGGGGAAAAGCTTACCAACAGTTATTATAGCAGCTCTAGTCTAGCAACTATAATGGGCACCATTTAGTGCTGTATGATTTGAGATTGCTAAATCATCCTCAGCTATAATCTTCGCCAGTCGTCTGGTTCCTGTTTGTCTCAGGATAATTGACTTAGCTAATTGGCAGTAACCGGCAGTAGACGACTTTATTAGCTCGCTGGATGAAGTTAGCAGGATTCTGCAGTTTCTTAGGCTTCAAAATCTGATTTACATAGCATGAAAAGCTGAGCTGCCTAAAGTTCTTGTAATAAAATGCTAGCTAATACCCCAAAATGATTACTAAACTAACAACAGCAACAACAATAGAAATATTGTGAATTAGGTAATGATTGATTTATATAGCTATGGTTGTGGCGCTTTGCTTTTCTAATTAATATGCAATGTAGTAAGAATAAAAGTATATTAGTCTCCTTGCTAATTTCCTCCCACTTTTCTGAGTTACAGGTCTTTCTGTCATCTCACACATACTGCTGACTTATATTTGACTGTATGTACAACTATTCCACTATAAATAAAATAGTAGCTGCTTTAGCCCACCAAGCAAGAAGATTTTAAGCAGAATATATGCATAACATATTTTAAAGCCAAGGATGTGAATAAATATTTTGGCCAAGTTCTATAGCTTATATCAAAGAAGGCATGAGACAAACAAGATGCCAGGAAATTGGATTTATCCTTTTGTTGTTGTATCTCCAAACTTTGAATTGGTGGTAGTTTCAACAACTAATTAGATATTTGGCAAAGAGTGCGGGGGAGGGGGGTTTGGAAGAGTTAGTATTGTTGTCAGCTGCTATCGGTTTCATTCTGCATACTTAGTCAACTTCTATGTTTGTCAATCAAATTTATTAAGTCACAGAAAAATGTTGCTTAATAGTCGACTGGTCTTTACTGCATATCATGACTAAATTCAACGATACAATGACTCAGCTGTGATAGTTCTGCCATCTAGCTGACAGTACAAGTACTTTAAATTGATTATTAATTTATAGTTGAAATAATCACTCGAACTAAATTTATTGTATTTATATAATCTCAATAAATTGAATAGCTATATATATATATAACTATCTTCATTTTAACGAAATTATATTACTTAACTTGAAAAGGATTTGCTAAAATCTCTAATAGGATATGTTTTCCCCTCACCTTGACTTGAAGAAGTAACCTGATGTGAAGTTGCCACGGATGCAGACACTTAGGTTTGCAGAATTTGTCAATTTGGCATTGCCTTTTCCAGGAACATTTCCTGAGTACAAAGTAGAGGAAATGCGGTCACAATTTTGAAGTCATTGGCACCTGAATGCTGGCCTAAGAATGCATATCATCTTATTAAATGTAGGATACTGAAACCTTAGATGGGGTTAATTTCTTTAATTAATCCTCAGTAAAAACTGTGTAGTTTGATAGCTATATATTTTGAAACCTCAACAGTTTAATTAACCTTGGAAAGTTGTTACCTCATGAGATAGCTAGATGTATGTCAGGGTGATGGAAGATTTTTGTCTTGTGATATCATAAGAATTAAACATGATTTTATGAATCTGGTTGTTTAGGGCATGAAATATGTGACTGGCAACTGCAGCACCGCCCCTTGAAACCACAGCGCTAAACCGCAGATCCAGGAGCTATACTATGTATTTTGGCCAGACTCAACGACCACAGTTCTCTTCTTTTTTAGTAGTACTAGGTCACCTTAGTGTAAATTAGCCTTTCTACTTTGCCATATTTGTTTCTAATCCTTCTCCTTTCTTGTAGAATCTGTATTTATTTCTACCGAGTATAGGCATGCTGTGTGGTATGTGCTAATTAGAAGTGAAGGGCTTCTATTCAATGTACGCTTACTTTGTTGTCGCAGTTGAAACAGACACCAACAGACAGCACTTATAAACTAAGTCAAGAAACCTCGCACTACCGTTTCAGGTAGGTGGAGTTAGCTAACTAATTCAATTCAGCAGAGCCCTCGCGCTTAGACTTCCGCATGCATTTTTGTTTCGGCCTCTGTAGCTAGCTTATGGGCTGCATTCCTTTGACCTACTGTTTATGATTTTGTTGTTGTTGTAGTTTGTTTGTTTTTTCAAGCCATGGTTACTATCAGGAGTGTTCTATTCCTTATTTTATATTCTCTAACCAACTTACTACTAAATTCCGAATGCAGCAGGACCTGCATAAACAGCGGCACAACCCACAGTAAGTTCTAATAAATTCTGACCTAGCCAGTGCTTTTTCGAAGCACTACTTTAGCATGTAGCTATATAACTTGAGTATCTGGCTAACTAAGCTAAAAGAAGTATGAGTTAAAATAGTTACGATACTGCATATAGATATAGACGATCTAAGTGTCACCGACTACGCGTTTCTTAATGCAAGCTGTGAAGTAACATTTGACGACAATCACGAAAAATATCGTCTTAAGATTGGAACAGTATTTCATCAACTACCATTCCAAACATTGGATGTCCATGTAAATGGTACTTGTTATGACTCCTCTGATAAATATGTAAGTTGACTCTGTATTCATCTCATGAATTAATAACCTTTCTGATATTGTTTAATATAATACAGCTAACTTTGAATTAATATAAATAAGTTATACAAGGTTTTTTTTATAGGTAGATGTCCATGTGTTATGCTATGTTAGAACAGACAAATATTACACTCATTTAGGTTGTTGTTTTTATACTGTGGGAGGTGTTGATCAAACTGTTCAATATTCAGTGTACCCAGTGCACTAAATACATTAATAATGACTGCTTGTCTGATAAGCCAAGAGGATGATTTGTAGGTGCATATATAACTGCAGTCACAATTCATGTAACAGTGTCTCCCATTCTCCTGGAATATTACCAGCCATAATAGTATGTGGAACTCTGCAAAGGGGATTTGTTGCAGATGAATTGAAATCTTTCAATGAGAATGCCATACAATTTTGCTTCCTGGGTAGCTAGTTACCTTGAATAAATATTCATACTCAATGGTAGCTAAACTCACAAGTTCATATACATATCAGCAAGGAAATGTGAATCATTATTTCTATAGATGGCATACCCGTAGCCAGGGGGGGGGGGGGGGTTCGAGGGGTTCAGTCGAACCCCCTTTAGAGTGACCAGAAGTAAATATTTTAGCCACACCCCACATATAACTTCTGGAATATCATCATCTGTTCAATCGTGCTGAACCTGCACTTGAATTCTCTGCTGTTTTTGACCTAATCTGAGTCCAAGTGACCTAATAAACATTTAGCTCCTTGGATACAGAATTTCGCTCTCATATCGGCATGAGTAAAGCTTGCTACGTTACATCTATTCTTTATAAAGTGAAACGTAATGCACTTTAGTAAGAGTAATAGCACCTGTAAGTGAGCGATTCGATATTAATAGCACAAGCGACAAATATTTTTCAACAGATTAGAACGGGAGCCTTCGGAAGTGTCTGAGAAAGTTAACTATCTAGTGTAGCTACACTTCTACTATTAGCGAGTGATAGCATGGGTAACCTGTTCTATTAAGGATCAAGTAGCGCTCGCAAAGCTATTGAAATAGGACTCCGATTTGCCTCGTGTTATTTTAATCGCGTTGTTTGTGCTATTAATCACGAATAGCAGTTCACACACTAATAGTAGGCCAGCTTTATAAAAGCTGCACAAGACTACAGTAAGCTAAAGACCATTTACAGTGTGGCTACTATGTATAGTGCAGTCACTATCTTTGTACTTCAGGATAAACTTTCTCTTGAACTTTGCTTTAATCGATGGCTCCTTCTAATCTGTTGAAAAAAAACCTCTGTCTAATAGGGGTATAGCTTCTGCGCTAAAGAATGACGTTGTCTCCAACCAGAAACCACAACTGTACATTTCTAAGGCTAGAGCTGCATGTTTGCGTACTTACTCTTACTAAAGCTACCGTGACATCTCAATTTGTCCCATGCTATTTCACTTAGTTATCGCGATTTTTCCAAAGACAGTTTACACGCCGTACTATTAAATAACTTGTAGTACGAATGTTGCACTGTTTATATATAGCTCACCATAGTGGTTAGAAGTCGAGAATAATACCGCTTTGTTGGAGCCACAGCCGGCCACTAACCTAATTAGGCTTGAACCCTATTTGCACTTCGATTCCATGAACTCTGTGTACACTACAATTAACTCCCCCTTTCACAACAATTATCACTCTATTCACTCTGTCTGCTCTGCTCTGGAATATAGTCTGGACTCTCTCTCACACTCTCAGTCTCACTTTCTCAGTTTTTGCAACTTGCAACTCTGACTTTCTTTACTGTTATACTCATCGCTATTTGATTATTAGTTAGTCTGATTGTACTGATTGTCTTAACTTGGGGCAACATATAGTTAGACAGTGTAGCTATTCTCTACTATAATCTAGAGTGGCTTTAGCTAGCTGTTAGGTTAGGTGTTAGCTTTTCATAATAGCTGCTAATCTTGGGACTTACATCCTAAGTGGCCCCCACTCTATCTAGTTCACAGCAGTTCTCAGCTGGCTTACCAGGTTTTTACAGCTAACTCTCTTTAGCCTACCCAACAGTTAGAGCAGCTGCTAAAATATCAGCTAGGGATGTGGAGAGCCCCTAGAGAGTTAACTTTACACCAAGAGTTACCAACCCCTGTGTGGTGAGACTGGAATCAGAGACTAAGGTTCACTGCCACCAGAGTTCACTCTCTCCCAGTAGTCCAGTGGGAAATTGTACTTTTGACGCAATATTGTGACAGAGTGGACCAAAGCATGAAACTTAGCACAGTGCTTGTTGAAGGTATGTACAGCAATATTAGAAGGGGTGCCATCCAGATATACATTCCTTTACAAAAATATGTCTTACAAGAAACTTTGGTCA
>WLWI01001340.1_pt1 | contig 21466 bp, 15 predicted proteins | sample 6701501 | NCBI WGS metagenome assembly WLWI01 (sample SAMN12718690, study PRJNA515312) | sponge metagenome | isolation source: marine sponge | host: Mycale hentscheli | place: New Zealand: South Island, Marlborough, Capsize Point | collected 2014-11-01 | reverse complement strand
GTGCCGTTTCGATATAGGTAACTTTCTCGGCTTCACTCAGTCCCATGGGCGATTCTCCTGGTTGGGGGAACCCAAGATAACCCAACCGCCCCTATGGAACGACTTTTTTATTGGAAACGCCTAAGTGGAAATACAGTTAAAAGCGCCTCATATATGCTTCACCACCACCATCACTCCCCCGGCGATAACCATCACCAATACCAACCGACGGAATTGCTCTTGCGAAACCCGATCCTTCAGGCGCACCCCGCCCCAATAGCCCAGCAACATACCCGGCAGTATCCACAGACCGGTTTCTAAAACCTGGCCATCGACCACATTGGCCCGACCCAGCACCAGCAGGATGGCCGTGTGCAAAACGAGAAAGTAGCCAATCAAATTGGCGCGAATCTGACGCCGGTCCCAACCCTGATTGAGCCCGAACAACACCACCGCCGGCCCCGAAATACCGCAAGCCCCACCCGTCGTGCCGCTGATTAAACCGGCCCCTATACAGCCCCAATTCTCGCGTTTGAAGGGCCGCGACGGCGTAAAGCCCATCAACAACGCCACCCCCACCGTAAAACAACCAATGGCCCAGGACAGGGGCCGGGCCGGCACGTGGATGAGGATATAGGTGCCCAGGAAGATGGTCGGCAGGCCGCCCAGCAACCACAGGCCAATCTGGCGCATAACCATCTGCCGCCGCGCCTCCCAGGCCAATACCACGCCCAGCGGCGACCAGCTCAACAGGACCAGGGGGACCACCAGTTGGGGAGGGAAAAAGATCATCAGGAATGGCGTCCCCACCAGCCCGTAGCCAAAACCCGACAGCGCCGAGACAAAAGCCGCCCCGCACACTATTACATTAATCAGTACCAGCGTCGTGCCATCAAAGCCCATCAATCGTCGAGAAAAGCCCGCACCCGCGGATGCTGCAGCACCTCCGGATTCAATACGTGCGGCGGCGTCTTCCCCTGCAGGGCATCGGCGACCTGGTTGTAGCAGCACTGGTCGAGGCGAATGGTCGACTCAACGGTAATGCCGGCGTTATGATTGGTGCAGATAATGCGCGGGTGGTCCTTATGGATAGCCCGGGGGCCGTCCACCGGATCGTCGACGACATAATAGTAGAGTTTATCGGCCTTGATGGCTCGATTGACCGCCTCGTCGTCTACCAGCAACCCGCGCGACGGATTTATCAGGGAAGCGTGCGGCTGCATGACGTCCAATTCACGGGCCGAAACGATGGGCTCATCGCCGGAGACGTGCAGCGATACGGCATCGCATTGCCTGAACAGTTCGAGCGGGTCGTCGACAGCTTCGGCGCCGAATTGGGCCGCCAACTCACCGATATCGGGCCGCGTATCGTAGACCAGCAGACGGCCCTCGTCCCCCAATAACGGCCGCGCCCGTTTGGCTACTTCCTGGCCAATGCGGCCCAGCCCGTAAATACCAAAGGTCGAGCCCAGGGATTCGTAGGTACGGATAATATCAAAGCGCCCCCCATGCGACAGCTGGTTGAGGGTGTAGACCCGCTTCAGGGTAGCCATCCACTGGGCAATGGCGTATTCGGCTACCGTCACCATATGCACCGGCGAAACGGTAATGATTACCCCTATTTCGGTGGCAATATCGACATTGACCTTGTCGAACCCCACACCCCAACGGGCAATAATACGCAGATCGTCGGCGGCTTCGTAAAAACTGCGGGTGAACAGAGCCGAATCGGCGATAATTCCCACCACCCCGCGGGCGTGCTCGGCGGTGAACTCAGTCTGGTTATAGTCTACCACCTGGCCTATTTGGGCCAGATCTTCCCGGCCCTGGCGTCGGGGTTGGGAATCGAATTCTTCGTTTTTGAAAATCGACGTCAGCAGGATCGTATTCGCCATGATAGGTCCTTTCCCTGGTGCGGCAATGTGAATTGGATATAGTTTTGTTTTTTATAATCTTAGTCGGTTGTGTTGAGCTGTAAAAATATAAAGGGGTATGGATAGGGGCGCAAAATCCAGGGCGGCCAAAAAGTGCAGCATCACTCAATCCGACCTAGCCAATGCATCCCCTAGGTGGTAATAAAAGACTTTTAATGGCATTTGCCGTCCGCCTATTGTTGGAGGTTATATGACACCGGGATCCCGCTGGCGCCTGGCACTGGCCCACCGTCTGGCCCCCTATTTCACCGCCCATCCCCAGATCCGCGCCCTAGTGGTGGGCGGGTCGGTCTGCCGCGGATTCGCCGACGAATACGCCGATCTGGAACTGGGCGTCTACTGGCAGAAAGCCCCCAGCGAAACCGACCGCCGCGCCATCCACCAGACCCTACAGGCCCGTGCCGACCTGTTCGAGACATTTCCCGCCGCAGAGGCGGACCAGGGCCAGGGCGCCGATGAGGATATCTATTTGTGGGGCGATCGCAGCAGCGGCTTTCAGGTAGATATCAAGCACCGCAGCATCGCCACCACCCAACGCCTCTTGGAACAGGGCGAATCCGAAACCCAGGGGGTTATCCGCGAGGTCATCCCCCTCTATGGCCAGGATCTTATCCAGCAGTGGAAGGCCCAAATCCCCTCCGACAGCGATGAGCAGGTGCGTCGCGACGTCTACCAACAACTCGATTATCTGCCGCGGTGGTTAGCCCCAAACTGGGCCCGGCAGGGCGAGTATCTGCCCCTAGCCCAACACCAAAGCGCGGTATTCTTCGCTCTCTGCGGAGCCCTTACTCGGCTCAATCGACAGCATCTGCCCTTTGTCAAATACACCGCCAGAACTATGGCTGAGTTGGAGATAAAACCGCCTCATTACTGGACGCGCACCCTAGCCTTATTGGAACAGCCCCTGGAGGCCCGAGCAGCGGTTTTACAGCAATTAGTGGACGATACATTTACCTTGGTCCAGCGGCATTTGCCCGACCTTGATACGGCCCCCATTTTAGCCCGCATTTTCCGGCCCCACGGCCAGTTGCTGCAGGGCCCAGTTGAGCAAACCGCCTGGCCACCGGAGCAGCGCCATCTACTCGACCAGTTGACCCGCAACCTGGGCGACTTGCCCCTGCAAGGAGCCCTATTGAGCGGGGCAACCTCACGACGCCAGCTTGGACGCTATGTCGATTGGGAAATTACTCTGGTATGGCCGGGCCCACCCAATGCCCAAGCAGCCTGCCAGGCGATGGAATCCCTGGGCGGACAAAATCTGCAAAAAGACCAGGACGGACGGCGCCAGGGGTGGCGTTGTGGCACCATTGATATCGACCTGTGCCATGCCGAACTGGAGGATTTGACGGGCTCCTGCTCCCCTGAGATGCAGCCGCTGATAGCCACTCTACGCCAGGGTACTCCCCTATATGGGCAGCAATGGCACCGGGCCTGGTGCAGCGCCATCCCCCCTATCGCAACGGAGCAAATCGGCCCTACCATAGACGCCGTTTTGGGCCAAATAGAATGGGCCTGGAGCAACCGTATAGACGTTTATGCCCACCGTCAGGGTCTACCCTTTTTCTTCGGACTCTTGTGCTATCAGGTCGAAGCGCTGGTGCGCCTGCTGTTGGCCCTCAACAAACGCCCGTTAATCCACCCGGGCAACGGCGATGCGCTGGTCCCCCATTTGCAGCATCTGGAACGGGCCCCGGCCGATTTTGGCGGCCGCCTCGAAGAGGTTTTCCATTCGTCCCCTGTAGATGCTGTAACCCTGCATCGGCAGCTGCTCGAAGAGACCTTCGAGCTATTGGCCCAACATGCCCCCCAGACAAATTGGCAAGCCGCCCAGCAGTCTTTTCGCCGGTTGCGTCGCAAAGCCTGGGTGGATCCGCCGGCCAACTGGCAGATGTAGGTGCCTGTTAATAAAAGCACCTAAACCTGCCAAGTAAGCCAAGCCCTCAATCGACAGCAGGCCCGGCGACCGCGTGGAAATCGCGGTAGAACTGGGCCACTTGATCCACCAGCACCGCCAGCAAGTCGCGCCCTAATTCGGGGCTGGCCGCCGCCGGATTATCGGTATGACCTGGGCCCTTTTGCCAAACACCATATGTCTGCACCACCGCAGCGGCCACGCCCACGTCGAGGCCGGAATTCCCCCCCGATTGGTCCTCTACTTTCGCCATGCCTTCAGGATCCACCCAATCGGGCCTTAAGGCCATAATCAGCGAAGTTTCAAAATGGCCGGCGTGGCCGGGTATGAGACCGGCTTCCAACAACCCTTTTTCAACCAGCGCCGGTTTGCCGATATCCCAGTAATTACACGAGGCGACCGTCGCCGCCATATCCATCCGGTTGACCAGATCTTGCCCGGCGACGCCAACGTGGTCGGAATTGCCGCCGTGGCCATTGAGGATGACCACCTTGCGAAACCCGGTCCGCACCAGCCCTTGAGCCACTTCGCGGACGACGTCTATAAAGGTATCGCTGGTTAGGGAAAGGACCCCGCCAAAGGGGATATGGTGATGCGAACTGCCAAAAGCCAACGGCGGCGTAATGACCACCGGGACTTGGCCGGCCGCAGCCTCGGCGGCCTGCTTGGCCACCGTCGTGCACAGCAACGTATCGGTACCCACGGCCATATGCGGGCCGTGCTGTTCGGTGGCGGCGGTGGGCAATACGGCAATGGCCTCGGGGGCCACTTTCTTAATTTGTTCGCGAGTCATTTCTTCGAATAATACGGTCATTGTTTTGGTTCCCTTTAGGCGACAACGGATTACAGGAATGACAAACTGGATTTTCTAATACTCGGCCAACAGCTCCACTATGTGTAGAGGCCAAAGATAGGGCATTGAATTAGGCGCCGAAAGTTCGCAATAGGCAGTTCGACGAAATCAGTTTGCCCCTGAAACAAGCTCCCTCAGTCGATTTCACTTACTTTATAAACACCAGCCTTCGATACGCGGAAGTCCCACTAAAGACTAGGCGAACAAAGTAAATTCCACTGCCTCGACTTGGTGCCGGCAGCCACATCGTCTGATATTCCCCGGCTGTTTTATGACCTTCTTCGAGGAGCAAAACTTCTTGACCAATCATGTCAAATACGGCGAGGTTCACCCAACCGGGGCCAGGCAAGGCATATCGGATTGAAGCAGCTCCGTTAAATGGATTGGGATAAGCCGGCCTAAGCGCGGGTATAGTCGGTGTGACAGTGTCGGTCGCCAGCACTGACGTGGCTGTAGATCCCGTCACAGGGGTGTATCCATCGATACCTTCTATAACGCGTATTTGGCCATCTGCCGCCACATTCTCTAGGCGGGTGACTGCTCCTGAAGGCCAGGTGATCTCCACCAGATCGGCCGTCGTATTTCGGCCAAGACCAAATTCCACTGGCGGCGGGCCACCCCCGTAGCCGTTGCCGCCGTGAACCTGGCGGTACATCGTCAAATCTCCGCTGGACACCCTGATCCCAGCCCCGATGGCACTGCGGTTACTCTGGGAACCTATCAGACTGATGTGCAGCCAATGGTTTCCGTTGCTCTGGCCCCGATAGATTTTATCGGTCGAGGGCATTCGATTGCTAAGATACAAATCGAGGAATCCATCGCGATCGAAATCGGAGACGGAGGCGATGAAATTCTTGCCGCCACCAAGCCCTGCCTCCCTGGCAACCTGGCTGAAAGAACCATCGGCGTTGTTCCGGAGTAATAGGCTAAGCTGTGAGTTGCGCGTGTCAGTGACCAAGAGGTCCGTCCAACCGTCGTTGTCGAAATCGGCTGCTGTTGCTCCGAAAAACACAGAAGCAGGGTCCCCGAGTTGGGCTGCTTGGGTGTCATCAAAGAAAGACCCATCCCCCAAATTGCGATAGAACAGATTGCCGCTATTGAAAGCAATAGAGGTTAGGAGCAAATCGAGGTCCCCGTCGTTGTCGCTATCGAAAGCCACCACCGCCTCGACCGCCCGGTCGTGCTCGATACCCATTTGACCGGCTATGTTCAGAAATGTGCCATCGCCCTCATTGTGGTAATAGGCGTCCCCTTTACCTTCGTATTCCGCATGCAAGGCGTAGTTGTTGGGGACGTATAGATCCATGAAACCGTCGCCGTCGAGATCGGCGAACATATGGTGCGGCGTGGCGCGGGGGTCGGCTACACCCGCTGACACGGAGCTTGTCAAGAACCTGCCATTACCAAGATTGCGAAAAAGATCGTCGCTGCCAAAAATATCTCCTACGAAGAGGTCGAGTAATCCATCGTTGTCGTAGTCGGCGAAAGAGGCAGAGGATCGGAGGTCCCCTTGGACCTCAACCCCTGCTGGGTCAGATACATCAGTAAATTGGCCCAACCCCTCGCCATGGAAAAGTCTGCTTTGCCAACCTGTCGCGGTGATAAACAGGTCCATATGACCATCATTGTCGAAATCGCCTGTGGCGATGCCATTCCCTCCAGGTGCATCGATACCGGATTGGGCGGTGACTTCTCTGAACTCACCTTCCTGGTTGAGGAATAACCGCACCCCCCTCTCATTATCGAGCGTTGCGACAAGGAGATCGAGATAGTCGTCATTGTTGACATCGACCCAAGCGACCCCAGAACTGGCGGGATCTCCTGGTAGTAGCTGGTCCGTGACGTCATCGAGCCCGACTTGGGAGAAGGTGGCTGAAACTTGGACCAATGCGACGGCACAGGCCAGCAGGGCTACTGCGCGAAGTCCACATCGCCCCAGGCTCTCTGACGTTCCGTTTGGTTGGTTTTCGCCTTGCTTATCCATTACCCCTCACTAAATGGGATAGAGAGTCGGGCCCGAGGTTCGCTTGATATCGGGTAACGTGTAGCTGTTCCGCGTAGCCGGCGTTGGTTCCAGTCGCCCAAAGTCAGAATCTCCTGGTCGGCAACACTAAATCGGTGACTGTGCGGAATTTGCGTATCTATAGAGAGTGCATGTGGATGATCTAAGAATGTAGGCGTACTGGCTTCATCAGATAATGCGACGGTTTCTGGGTTTTCCACCTTTCACCTTCTCTCAACAATTTTTCGTAGTTGAATGGTTGATACCGTACGGGTCTCTCTTTTCTTATGTCGCCTAACTAATTATTAGCCAACCGTTTAATCGGCACATTCCCTTTTCTTTGCGATTGCTACCCATTTTCGAGGGGCGATACACTTGACTCGGTTCCTTCTTTGTCGGAGCCTCGAATGGTGCGGCTAGGCTTTCGAATTACGGAAGCCACTCGTGGGGAGGGCCGCACACCGGCGGGTGCGACCCTGGGGAGAGTTGTGCCCGCCACTTTTCCCAGCGCAGTTTTTCGCACAATCCGGGCACCGCCGATTCGATCGCCGTTTATTTTCTTTCCCCTCAAGGCACATCTGGTTGCGGATAGGTCTCCATAAATCCATTGGGCTGCCGAGCCAAATATTTAAGCCAACTGCCTTCTGGAGCTTTGTCGAAAATGGGATCGTTGAGCTGATCGCCGCCGTACGAATTGGCGATTACCCCCGGACAGTAGGTATACATGGCGGTGCGGCGGGTGCACGACGAATCGTTGCGCGAACAATGGGCCATATCGTGGCTGAACAACAGCGCATCGCCGGCTTTCATGGGCAATTCCACCAGCATATCTTCCATATTGTCGCCGTTGGGCCGCGGGTAATTGGCCTTGTGCGAGCCGGGCACCACCTGCAAACCACCGCCCCCAGGCTCGATATCGTCCAGGGCGTACATGATATTCAGCAAATTGTGGCGAATTTGGCCGTTGAAATGGTAAAAATTATGGGTCACCGAAGGAGTGTGATTGGAGTGCAGCCGGGTCTCGCCGCCGCGCCATTTAAAAGCCAGCCAGGTCGACTTTAAGCGCGGTTTCTCGATCATCTCGACCAGGTACGGCACAACAACCGGATGGGCCGCCAATTCGACCAGTTCCTGCTCCTGCTCAATAATTCGGTCGTAGCGCACTTCCGGGTTGACCCCTGGAGCCTGTTGTTGGCGGTCCTCTTCTGCCCGCTCCTGCCAGGTGTCGATGCGGGCATTGATACGCTGCAACCAAGGCTTGTCGATGGCCTCTGGCAACAGCATATAGCCGCGCACGTCGTATCGATACAATTCTGCTGCTGTCACTGTGCTCTCCCTAATCGGCCCTTATACCAGGGGTAATAGCAGCCGCGAAGACCGTTGGCTACCGTAGTAAACCCGTTGCCGGGCCGCCCGCAATTCGACCTCGGCCAGATCGTCGCCGCCGGTATTGTGGTTGCGGTCGTGGTTGGGAAAATCGGAACTGGTGATCTCCAGGCGGATGCGGTGGCCCGGGGCAAAGCGAATAGCTGTCGGCCCCAATTCAACAGTCAATAGGGTGGGCTGATCAGGGACCAAGAATTCTTCGCATTTTAGCGAGTTGCGGTGCCGGGCCCGGACCATGCCGTAGCATACTTCGAGCGCCGGCCCCTCGGGCTCCTCGTCAACCAGGCGGGCAAAAAAATCGGTATCGGGGGCCGACGACGAAATCCACAATTCCACCTGCGCGCCCCCCACCACCTCAACGGCTTCTGCCAGCGGCGGGCTGCGAAAGTAGAGAATATCGTCGCGGTATTCCAGACGGCGCCTATCGGCTGGGCCCGAAAATAAATCGGCTGTCCACAGCGTCGGTACCGGGTCGCGGGGATCGTAGGTATAGTCGGCGGCGCCGTCCGCCCCGGCCGCCCTATCCAGGCTCCCGGCGCCTAAATAATAGGTGACACGTCCGATTTCGGGCGGCGGCCAGGTCGCCGCTCCTTTCCACTGCCCCGATCCCATGACGAAATAGCGCAGGGCCGGCTCCCCCTCAACCCCGTTGTCGATGCCCTTGAGCCAGTGGTCGAACCAACGGATGATGATATCGGGCAGATCGACCTGGGCTTGAGGGCCAAAATCGACGCCGTAAATTTCCCGCTTGCCCAGGCCGGGGTGATTCCAGGGCCCCACCACCAACTTGCTATGCTGCCGCGCCACCGGGCTGCCCCCCTGCCGTTGCATAAGACCCAAATGGCCCAAGGTGCCGTTGCAGTGGTCGTACCAACCGCTGAAATCGAGATTGGGCACCTCGACTTGGGCGTGTATCTCATCCAGTTTCCAGGGACACCGCGCCGGATCGGCCAGCCAGGCGGCGGCATAGCAGTCAAGGGGGGGCGGCAAAAAATCGGGCATTTGCCGCCACGGCATGAATCCCAACCACGAGCCCTGTTCGTCCTCGTCCCACTGGCGCCGCGCCTCGGCCGGTGTATGCGGCGGTCCCAAACCCGCCCGCCGGCGCATATCCGGGGCCATCGTGGTGCGCCACCACTTGATGCGCCGGCCCGGTTTGAAGGCCCCTGGCCAATCGACCTGGGTCAACTCCAAGGGAATGGTGTATGCGCACATAGCCCGCAAGTGTTGCGGTTTCAACCGGGCCAACTGCCATTGCATCCAGGCGTCGTACGAGGCGCCAATAGTCCCTACCCGCCCATTGCAAAAGGCCTGGTCGGCAAGCCACTCGACCGAATCGTAGCCGTCTTCGCCGTCGGGAGTCTCCGGCTCAGTAAAAGGGACGAATTCCCCGTCCGAGGCATAGCGCCCCCGCGCGTCTTGCGACAAAACCGCATACCCAGCCCGCACATAGCGCTCATAGCCGGCGGCGGCTTTGCCATAAGGCGTGCGGTGCAGCAGGGCGGGAAAGGGGCCTGGCGCATCGGGGAGGAAAAGATTGGCGCGCAATGCCACCCCGTCGCGCATCGGCATGGCGATATTTTCCCGGGTGATTATTCCCAGACTGGCAGGGCTTGCATTCATGGCTTATATCGTCCTTTGTCGGTGTAGCCTTCTTCCCCAGCGGGGCCGATTGGCCTTATAATAACTTTATCCAAGCAGGCCACCAAATGAGCCTGCCCACTCGCCGTTATTTTATCCAGGCACCCTCATTCTCGGTCTTTATATGGCTCCCATTTCACTACTCATGCTGATCCTCTTGGCCCTGAACGCCCCCTTGGTAGCCCAGGTCGTCACTACTGACCCGGCCTATCCAACGCCGGAGGGCCGCCTCGATATTTTTTTCCACGCCGATGCCGGGGACAGCGGTTTGGTCGATTTTGCCGAACCGATTTTTGCCCATACCGGCCTCATTACCAACCAGAGCGCGGGTCCGGCGGATTGGCGCTTTGTAAAAAACCACTGGGGCGACAACGATACCCAGATCCAATTGGAACGCCTGGGGGCTAATCTCTATCGCCTGCATATTGAAGATATCCGCGCCTACTACAACGCCAATAAAACCGGCTTGGGACCCATCCCCAGCGACGAAAACATTTTGCAATTGGCCCTGGTCTTTCGCAACAGCGACGGCAGCCGCACTGGCCGCGACCTGGGCGGCGGTGATATTTTCATCGACTTCATGCAACCGGGCACCCAGATACGCCTGGTGCAGCCCCAAGCCGGTCCCTTTCGGCCCTTCATCGCCGCGGCCGACACTCAGCTGGTCATTGGCGCCCGCGGCTTTGCCCGCCCGGCCAACCTAACAGGACTGGAACTAACAATCGATGGCCAGCAAGTCGCCGCCAGCCGCGCCGATTCCCTCGAATATACCTTGGTCCTGGACCAACCTGGCAGCCAGCGCCAGATCCAGCTGGTGGCCAGCAGCGATGACGGCAGCGCCGACACCCTGGTTTTTACCGCCCTGGTCCGTTCCCCCGTTGTCGATGCTGCGGTGCCACAGGGCCTGGTCGACGGAATTAACTACCACCCCGACGATCCTTCTAAGGCAACGCTGGTACTACTGGCCCCCGATAAAGATTATGTCTATTTGCTGGGCGATTTCAACGACTGGCAATTGGATTCGCGCTACCTAATGCGCCGGGATCCAGACCATTCGCTGGGCCACCGTTGGTGGATCGAATTAAAGGACTTGCAACCCGGCACCCAATACGCCTTTCAATATCTGGTGGCAGGGCCTATCCGCGTAGCCGATCCATACGCCGAAAAAATTCTCGACCCCCATTACGACCCCGCCTTGGACAGCCCCAGCGCCTATCCCTACGGGCGCACCGAGCACCCCGTGGCAGTATTGCAACCCGGACGCCCTACTTATACCTGGCAGCCAATCTCCTATACCCGCCCCGACCCCACCCAATTGGTGATCTACGAATTGCTGCTGCGCGATTTCGTCAAGCCCAGCACTTTTACCGCCCTGGCCCAACGCCTCGACTACCTCCAAGCCCTGGGGGTCAACGCCATCGAATTGATGCCCGTAGCCGAATTCGACGGCAATCTGTCGTGGGGCTATAATCCGTCCTTCTATTTTGCCCCCGACAAATATTACGGCACCCCCGACCAGCTCAAAACGCTAGTGGAGGAGGCCCACCGCCGCGGCATGGCGGTTATCTTAGACGTGGTCTATAACCACGCCACCGGCCAATCGCCCTTTGTGCGCCTCTACAATACCGGTGTCTTTGGCGCCCCGACCGCAGACAATCCTTGGTTTAATAAGGCCGCACCGATGGGGGCCTATTCCTTTTTTTACGATGCCAACCACCACAGTCAGGCCACCCAACAATGGCTCGACCGGGTCAATCGCCACTGGCTTGAGACCTATCATATCGACGGCTATCGCTTTGATTTTACCAAAGGCTTTACCAACCGCCCCGGCGATGGCCACGCCTACGACCCCGAGCGCATCGCCCTGCTCAAGCGCATGGCCGACCAAATCTGGGACGTCGATCCGGCCGCCTATATCATCCTTGAACATTTGGCCGCCGACCAAGAGGAACGAGAATTGGCCGCCCACGGATTGGCCGCCGGTCATCCCGGCATGCTATTGTGGAATAACGCCAACCACGCCTATAGTGAAGCCATTATGGGCTATCACCAGGACGGCAAAGCGGATTTCTCCAGCGCCTATTTTGGCCGCGGTGGCCGCAACTGGGACCGAGCCCATCTCATTTCCTATATGGAAAGCCACGACGAACAATGGCTGATGTTCAAGAATCACCGCTTTGGCGCCTGCGCCCACGCCCACAAAGGCGGCCCCGAGTGCGCCCCCGGCAGCACCCTGGGCTATAGCGTCCGCTCGTTGCCCACGGCCTTGCAACGGATGGAATTGGCCGGGGCTTTCTTCTTTCTTCTGCCCGGCCCCAAAATGCTGTGGCAATTCGGCGAATTGGGCTACGGCTACGGGCGCGCCGGTGAAGACTGCCTGCGGCCGGGCAACGGCCCGGGCGACTGCCCCCCCGAGGCGCCGCAGCGCACCGGCGTCAAGCCCATTCATTGGGAATACCTAGACGACCCGTATCGAATCCGCCTGCTCAAGACATGGGCGGCGCTGATCCACTTGCGGCACGCCTATCCGGTCTTTCACGATCCGGCCACCCGCGTCGAGTTGGACCTGGCCGGCCCGGTCAAACGCCTGCACCTATACCATCCAGAGTTGACCGCGGTGATCGTCGGCAATTTCGGCGTCGCAGCGGCTACCCCAATCATTGCCTTTCCCACATCGGAAACCTGGTACGACTATTTTTCCGGCACGCCCTTTGCGGTATCAGTACCCGACCAATCAGTGCCCCTGGCGGCTGGGGCCTTCCATATTTTCACCGACCTGCCCCTGTCCCAATCGCATTTATCTGCGAGCCATACCGATAGCCGTCAGCTGGCGCATTAGCCCCCTGTTCCTTTAACAACGGCCCTGCACTGCCGCAAGTAACCCCCTTGATAAGCCCCCCTTACACCATCGCGAAAGGAAACCCCGTGGCGACAAGACCCAATATCCTACTCATCCTCAACGACGATATGGGCTACTCAGATATCGGCTGTTACGGCGGCGAAGTGCAAACCCCCAATCTCGACCGCCTGGCCGCCAACGGATTGCGCTTTACACAATTCTACAATACCGCCCGTTGCTGCCCCACCCGGGCTTCGCTGCTGACCGGCTTGCACCCGCATCAGGCCAGCGTCGGCCATATGATGGACGACCGCGGTTATGAGGGCTACCGCGGCGATCTCAACGACCAGAGCGTCACCATTGCCCAAGCCCTCAAAGAAGCCGGCTATGGCACCTATATGAGCGGCAAATGGCATATCACCCGGCATACCGACGCCGACGGCCCCAAACACAGCTGGCCCTGCCAGCGCGGTTTCGACCACTTTTTTGGCATTATCACCGGGGCCGCCAATTTCTGGAAACCCCAGACCCTGACCCGGCAAAACCAACGCATAAGCGTAGACGAATTCCCCGACGATTTCTTTTTTACCGACGCCATTTCCGACCAGGCCTGCGACTATATCCGCCAACACAGCCAAGAAGACGGCGAGGCGCCCTTTTTCCTCTATACCGCCTATACCGCCCCCCATTGGCCCCTGCACGCCCACGACGAGGATATCGCCCGCTACCGTGGCCGCTTTGCCGCCGGTTGGGACCAATTGCGCAGCGAACGCCTCGAACGCATGCGCCAAATGGGCCTGCTCAAAGAAGATTGCCCCCTGAGCCAGCGCGATCCTTCCCAAGTGCCCTGGGAAGAAGCAGAAGATAAAGAGTGGCAGCAGCGTCGAATGGAAGTCTACGCCGCCCAGATCGACCGTATGGACCAGGGGATCGGCCGCATATTGAAAACCTTGAAGGCCAGCGGCCAACTCAACAATACCCTGATTCTATTTCTCGCCGACAACGGCGGTTGCGCCGAGGAATTGAGCACCAGCTGGCACGCCGACCTGATCGCCCCGCCCACCACCCGCGACGGCAGCCCGGTCCAACGCGGCAACGACCCGCAAGTAATGCCGGGCCCCGAAACCACTTACCAAAGCTATGGCGTGCCTTGGGCCAATGTCTCGAATACGCCCTTCCGGCTGTACAAACACTGGGTCCACGAAGGCGGCATTGCTACCCCGCTTATTGCCCATTGGCCCAATCGCTTGGAGGAGACCGGGGCTCTGCGCCACCAGCCCGGACAACTGACCGATATTATGGCCACCTGCCTGGACGTGGCCGGGGCCAGCTATCCCGACCAGTATCAAGGTCGCCCAATCCTGCCTTTGGAAGGGGTGAGCCTGCAGCCCATTTTTGACAATTGCGACAACGGCAAGGAATACCTGGTTTGGGAACACGAAGGCAACGGCGCCATTCGTCAGGGAGGCTGGAAATTGGTCAAACGCTATCCAGGGGACTGGGAATTGTACGATATGGAGGCCGATCGCTCAGAGCTGCACGACCGGGCCGCCGAATACCCCACCCTAGTCGCCGAACTGGACGCCAAATACCAAGCCTGGGCCCAGCGCTGTTTGGTCCAACCTTGGGATGATATCGTCAAACAGGCGGATAAGGGATGGCAGAAAAAATAGCTACCATCAGTGCCGCCACTGCTGGTAAATATCGGCGATCACCTCGTCGATATCGGCCCGTTGCGTTTCGACATCGACGATAACGGTCTGCTCTTGGACCGCAGCCAACAGGGCGGCAATATCGACCTGGCCGGCGTCGTACAGGTATTCGTGCCGCCGCTCCTGACTCTTGACCCATTCGGCCCCGGGCAAAACCGGGGGCTGGTCACTCTCGGTCTGTACTAACAGGTGACGCCGGGCCGCGTATTGGGCCCGCAACTGGGCAAAATCGCCGTCAAAGGCAATCCGCCCCCGGTCGATAAGCACCATGCGGCCGGCCAACTGCTCCAATTCGGCCATATCGTGGCTGGTCAGCACCACCGTGACCTGGCGTTGGCGGTTGAGGTCCTTGATAAAATCGAGCATACGCCTTTTTGCCAGCACATCGACGCCAATGGTCGGCTCGTCCAGGAAAAGAATTTCCGGTTCGTGCAGCAGGGCCATCCCCAGATCGGCGCGCATGCGCTGTCCCAGACTTAGCTGGCGGGCTAGGGATTGGAAGAATTCGTCGAGTCCGAGCAATTGGCGGACAAAATCGAGCATGACGCGATAGCGCTTATCGGGAATATCCCATACCACCCGCTTCCACTCGTAACTGGCGGCCACCGGCTGGTCCCACCACAATTCGGTGCGTTGGCCGAATACGACGCCAATGCGGCCGACAAATTGGCGCCGCTGCTGCGCCGGATCCAACCCCAATACCCGCACCTGCCCCGAATCGGCGGTGAGCAGCCCGGAGAGGATCTTCACCGTCGTGCTCTTGCCGGCCCCGTTGGGCCCGGCATAGGCGACAATCTGGCCCCGTTGAATCTGCAGATCGACCTGGCGCAAAGCCTCTACGGCGCGAATCTGGGGCCACAGCAAATTGCGCACGACATCGCGCAGGCTGGCCGAGCGCTGTTTCTGGTAATAGGTCTTGCTGACCTGGCGCAATTCAACGACGGTGTCCAAAGGGGAGATAGCGAGTGGCTCCGGTGCGGCCATAATTTTGCAAGCCTTTTTTGAAGAGTATGACGGCGACGCCTACAGCGACCAGGGCCGCCAACGGTGTCGCCCATATATCCAATGGGCCGTGCAGACGCCCCAATAACACCCTGCTGGGAAACCAAACCACCAGCCCCACGGGCATGACGCTGACCATCACCCCCATTAACCCTGGGCCCAATCCGTCCAGCGGGAAGGGCTTGAGCCCCTCCATCAGCCCCACCGCCGAACTGCTAATTTCCTCGGCCGCCCGCGGCCCCCAAAAGGCCAGACTGCCCCAGGCAAAGGAAAAAGCCAGCACCAGGGCGCAGGAGGTTAGCAACTGCAGCCCCAACAGGGCCAGCCACTCCGGCGTCGGCTGCACATTTAGACGCCCCCCGGCCCAGCCCATCAACCCCGCCGCCGGCACCAGAAGGGCCGAACTGGAAAAGGGCATAAAGCCCTCGGTCAACAGCGCCGCCCACAGGGGTTGCGGCTGCAGCAAGGTATGGTCGAGTTGCCCACGGCCCAGACGACGGCTGATACGCAGGACATTATAGCCGAAAAAAGCGTCTAGAACGCCGCTGACAGCCAATCCGTAGGACAACAGGAAGATCACCTCTTCGCGGCTCCAGGTGCCGATCCCGGCAAAGCGTTCGGCCAGTAGGAAGGTCCCCGAAACGGCGGCCAGACTGAGCACGGCCTCGGCCCCATAGCTGATCCAGAAGGTGCGCATATCCCGGGTCATAAACATGAAATCGAGATAGGCGTGGACCCGCCACAAACGCAAAATTCGCCGCATCTTGTTAGCCCCCGTGAATAACCAGGTTTTCGCGTTCGCGGCTCCACAGCAGACGCGCCACACCCCACAGTAGGAGGCACCAAACAGCCTGCAAGAGCAATAAAGGGCCGACCTCGCCGCTACCGGTGTACAGCCGCAGGGGCGCCGAGGCGGCTGCGGCAAAGGGCAGCCAGGTGAAAATTTCTCCCAGGCCCCAGGGCATTAGCGCCAGCGGCAAAAAAGCCCCCGACAACAAAGGCACCATGGCTTCGCGCAACTTCAGCACGCTGTGCAGGGCCCCGTCCATGCGAATCATCAGCGCGGCGAACCACACTTCCAAGGCCAGCCCCACCCCTATCGACAAGGTCAGGCTAAAAAGAAAGGCCAGCCCTGCAGCCGGGCTGGCGGGCCAGGGATTGACCCCCAGCCAATACGCTCCGGCCAATAAGGGGAGCGAGAAAAAACAAAAATTAAAGGCCCACAGGCCCACGCTTTCGGCGGCGAATTGGGCCAGTAAATTCACCGGCCGCAAAAAACGATTGGCAATAGAGCCGTCCCACAGGGCCTCCTGCAAAGCCGTGCGCGGCGGCAGTTGGTCGGCAAAGGCGGCGGCCACCAAGGTATAGGTGAGAACCTGGTCCAGACTCATCCCGCCCACTGGGCCGCGGCCGGCGAGGATGATGCGCCACAGGGCCAACAGCACCAGGACCCGCAATAAGCGCAGGCTGTAATTGAGCAAAAACAACCAGTTGTCCGAGGCCTGGCCAGTGGCGGCCAAAAGCGCGGTTTTGTACAGCTTGTGCAGATCCATTCGGCGATAAAACATAAAACGGTTGACTCAGTTGTGCTGGTAGACTCTTATTTTGCAGGCCATAGCGCGGTCCAGATTTCGCCAAATACTCGAATAGTGTCAAGCCCCCAAGCCCCCCTCCTTCTCCGAGAGCTCTTATGCCCACCGGCCAACGCCTGCTCTTTCTCGACAACCTGCGCTATATCATGGTGCTGCTGGTCCTGCTGTTTCACGTGGCGGCCGGTTATTCGGGGCTGCCCGAATTTTTCAATGAGACCAACGCCGGGGGTCCTTTCCGCACCTTTCGCGACTATTTAGCTGCAATCCCGCGGATGCCCATTTTATTTTTTGTCTCGGGTTTCTTCGCCCTCTCTTCCCTTGAGCGGCACGGCTTTGGCGGCCTGATGCGGAGCAAATTCCTCCGCCTAGGGCTCCCCTGGCTCCTGTGCATTGTCTTCATCGGCCCATTAATGCCCTATATGGGCTATTACAGCCGCTCCTTTCAGGGCCTGGCCGAGCCCGGCTATTGGGCTTTCTGGAGCCAATATCTGGCCAGTGCCTTCAACCAGTGGATTAGCCCCATCGTCTATACCACCAACAACCAATTTCACCAACAGCACTACTGGTTTACCTCATTCCTTTTGCAGTTTTTCGTCGTTTTCGGCCTTCTATGGGCCGGTTGGAAAAAGTGGGGGTTTGCCCGTTCCCGCCCCCTGCCCCAGCCGACGGAATGGAATATGGGCTGGATACTACTTGGGGCCGCCCTGCTTATATCCGTGTTGCGGCAGTTGTTGTGGTCGCTGAATCCGCCCCATGGCGTGGTCGCCTTCTTCGTCCATTTCTCGCCCATGGGCGCCGCCGAATACGGGGTATTTTTCGCCCTGGGAATCTACACCCGCAGCGCCGGGTGGTTCGTCGACGGCCGGGTTCCCAAGCTGCGTACAGGCGCTTTCCTGGTGGCGGCTTTTGCTCTTATTTGGGGCTTCGAATGGCTGCTGGATGCCTGGTCCCACCAGGCCGGCCCCCAAGCCCTGTTCGCCACCGTCCCGCCGCGGTTTCTCTCCGACCTGATAAATTCGCTTTCCCGCAATCTAAAATTGATGCTCTACCTGGTCTTTTTCGTCGGTCTGGCGCACCAATTTATGAACCGCCCCTCCACCCTCAATGCGCAGCTGACGGTCAATTCGTACTATTTGTATTTGTTGCACTACCCTTTAATCCTGGTTTTCCGCCTGCTGGTTTTTGCCTGGGACGGCCCCACCCTGGTCAAATTCATTTTTGTCCTGTTGGGCGCCGGGTTGGCCAGCTATGCTCTTAGTCACTACCTAATCCGGCCGCACGGCCGCTGGGCCGTTGCCGGTCTGGTCGCTCTGCATCTGGGCATTTGTCTGTTTGGCCTCCCGCCCTCGGCCGATTCCCACCTGCTGGCCAACCGCAGCCCGGAATTGGCAGCGGTGGTGCCCCAACAGCGGCCGCAGTTAGTCGCCCAGGCCCCCAGCCCTCAACTCGACGCGATGTCGGGGGCCACCCCCTACGCCCGAGCCCACTGGCAGGATCCCCGTTTGCTGGTGGCCTTCCGCCACCGGGGCTTGTACCAGCTTACCGAGACAGGCCCCCTGCACCCGCTCAACCCCGCTCTCGATCTGGAAACAGTCGCCTCTCTGCCCAACGGCGACCTGGCCGCCGTTGAGCCAAGTAGTCGCCGTATCCTGCATTTGGATACTAGTGGCCAACTCGTCGCCGCCCTGGTCGACAGCGCCGGCCTGCCCGCCACGCGCTTTTTGGCCGTCACAGGCAGCGGCGGGCTCTATTTTACCACCGGCGAAGATACCGGACGGGTCTATTTCCGTTCGCCCCAAAGTACAGTGCGCCCAGCCATCAATACGCCCGCTTTCGCCCATGCCAACGGCCTGGCCCTAAGCCCTGACGGCCAGATTCTCTATGTCAACACCCTCTACCAACCTATAGTGTGGGCCATGTCCGTTGGGGCCAACGGCGATCTGGGTCCACCCCGCTTTTTTGCCGAATTGATTCGCGGCGACGGCCGCTACGGCAAAGAGGGCCCCTGGTCAGCCCCGGCCCGGGCCCAGGGCATGACTACCGATAGCCACGGCCGTTTATTCGTCGCCGCCCGCTACGGCATCCAGGTCTTTGCCCCTGCTGGACGTTTGCTGGGCCATATCAATTTCCCCGATATCCCCGTCAGCTGGAATCCGGGGCACCCCTTGAGCTGCGTCTTTGGCGGCCCCGACCTATCTACTCTGTACGCGACCTGGGGCGGCGCAGTCTACGCCGTCACCACCCGCACCCAGGGCGTGTCCTTGAGCGGCCCCTGAGGGAGAATCCGCCGCGGCTGTGGGGCCTCTTTGCCGTGATTTGGCGCCCAGTATCCTGGCGCTGCAATCGCCATTGTAGATTACCCCCTGGCCTGCTTGACAGGGGCTATACATTCTCTTTATTACACCCTGTTTCATTTCTCCTTGTTGCGCCCCGCCCTCGGCCAGGCCCAAATCACTGAAACTGCCATGCTCCGATTCTTAATCCTTCTCTGTTGTACGGCCACCAGCCTGTCCGCCACCCAGGATCAGGCCGCCGTCGACGATATGCACACGCAGGCGCTATCTTCGCCCTCAGCCAGCCAATGCCGCACGTGCCATCCTTCCCACTACGACCAGTGGTCCGTATCGCCGCACTCCTATGCCCAATTGAGTCCCGTGTACAATGCCATGCATGGCACCATCCTCAAATTGACCAACGGCACTTCGGGGGATTTCTGCATTCGCTGCCATTCGACCTTTGCCATGTCCTTGGGCGAAGAGCCCTTCATGGCCAATAGTCAGCGCAGCCCCATAAGCCGCGAGGGCATCACCTGTATCACCTGCCATCGGGTGAACCGCGATTTTGGCAAATTCAGCGGCCGCTTCACCATTGAACACGGCGGCCTTACCCTGCCCATTTACGGCACCAGCGACGGGACAGAACTCGAACGCGCTATGGCCGACCCCGACTACAACCTGTCGCCGGACCCGGAGAAGGTTAGGGGCCGCCCGGTACATCTCCAAGCGCAGCCTTTTTTCCAACTGCCCGAACCCGGTTTTTGCGGGGTCTGCCACGACGTCAATTTCGTCAACGGCTTTCGCCTGGAAGAAGCCTTCAGCGAATATAAAAGCGCCCCGGCCGCCAGCGACGGCATCACCTGCCAGGATTGTCATATGGGCACCGAACCCGGCGTCTACAGCGGCGACCCCAAGACCAATTACCGCCGCGGCCCCGCCGCCGTGGTCAGCGGCAAGGCAACCCCGGCGCGCAAATTGACAGACCATACCTTTGCCGGCCCCGACCACTCCATTGTCCACCCCGGCTTTTTCCCCCACAACCCCGAAGCGGCCGAATTTGCCACTCTCGACGAATGGTTGGAATTCGATTACCGCGCCGGTTGGGGCACCCCTGATTTTGAAGAGTCGGTCGAGGACGACGAGGACTCCTTTCACTTCCCGCCGCGCTGGAGCGATCCCTTCGACCGCGAGGAGGCCCGCTTTCTTATAGAGGGGCAGCTTGAAAAGCTCAACGCGTATATGGAACAGCGCCACAAAGTCCTGCGCCAGGGCTATCAAATAGGCCGGATCGAGACCCGGCAAGCCAGCACCGACGGACTGGAATTTAGCATCGAGGTGCGCAACGGCACCGACGGCCACAATGTCCCCACCGGTTTTATCGCCGAACGGGTCCTTTTCCTCCAGGTTATCGTCGTCGACGCGGTGGGGGATACGCTGTTCCAATCGGGTGATCTGGATCCCAACGGCGATATCCGCGACAGCCATTCGCTCTACGTCCACGACGGCCGCTTGCCCCAGGACCCCTTTCTGTTTTCCCTGCAATCGAGCTTTATCACCCGCAATACCCGCGGCAGCGAACGCGAGCAGGTGGTGGCGGTCAATTTTTCGGCCGACCCGCTGCCCTTTTCCCGCCCTTCGACCTTTTCCCCGGTGCTTACCGGCCGGGCCGCCGGGGCCCGGATCCACCGCAAAAGCATCGAACCACTGGGTAACCGCTGGGCCCGCTACCAGATCGGTAAGGACCAATTGAGCGGCCAGCCGCCGTATCGGGCCCAAGTCCGCTTAATAGCCGGCATGGTGCCCATCAATCTGGTCCAGCTTATTCAATTGGCCGGGTTCGATTACAATATGAGTGGCCGCCAAGTAGCCGACGCGGTCGTCAAGCGCCACGATACCTTGTGGGAATACCAGGCCCTTATCCACCCGGCCCTGGACCCAGGTCTGGTCCGCTGGCAGGCCGTAGAAGTGGCGGCGCCGCTGTGGGATCAACCTTGAGACACGTTCTTAAGGGGGCCCCTCTGCTGCTGGCCCTTTGGCTGATGGTGCTGGGGCAGTCCCCTCTCCAGGCGGCCTCCGGGGGCCACGAGCCCGGCGAACCGTATCTATCCGAAACCGGCCACCCCCTGGCCCCGGAGACGTTCCCCAAACGCCCGCGGCTGTTGTTGGAATGGGGCGAACCCTTTCTCAAAACCGGCCCCCTGAGCAAAGGCTTTAAGGCGTTTCCAATAAAAAAGTCGTTCCATAGGGGCGGTTGGGTTATCTTGGGTTCCCCCAACCAGGAGAATCGCCCATGGGACTGAGTGAAGCCGAGAAAGTTACCTATATCGAAACGGCACAG
>WLWI01001336.1_pt1 | contig 21503 bp, 21 predicted proteins | sample 6701501 | NCBI WGS metagenome assembly WLWI01 (sample SAMN12718690, study PRJNA515312) | sponge metagenome | isolation source: marine sponge | host: Mycale hentscheli | place: New Zealand: South Island, Marlborough, Capsize Point | collected 2014-11-01 | reverse complement strand
GCGGAGCGAAGACTTCCCAAGCTGCGCAGATCTAATACCTTCACCTCTGGCTATCTCCAAGAAACTGCTCTCTCTTCTGACTCTCTTGTTATTGTTGTATTGATGTTTGTTTACTCTTGATATAGGCAGGCTCTTTTTAAAACCAATACAAACTGATTGAAAAAAATATTGCTCGCGTACTCGTAATATGAGACATGGGGGTGGGGCTATTTCTTAAGAATTGTGAGTGAAATTAAAGTTCCAAATTTTGTATCAGTTTTTCTTGGAATCTAATAATGAGAATGACAATTTTTTTTTACACACGGGTAAACCTAAAAAAATGAACTGCACCACAACGTGAAATTTTCAATATCTTATAAAAAGAAAAAAATTAATAATAATCATGAAGTAATATTGAAATGGAGAAGAACTCGTTGTCTTGCAGTAGAGTATCAGCTCAGCTAGTAGTGCACCAAATTGCGGAGCTCCAACTTACCGCACTGCTCCAAAAAAGTGCTACAAAGTTTTATAACCAGGCCCCAATATTTCCTCCAGATTTGCTCTAAAATTAGTGAGCAGCGCCTTCAGCAGGTACTTTGTCCCTGTAAGTATACAATAGTAGTAATCGTGCATAGCAACCATCAACAAAAAAAATTGCGTAGGCGGTGTGCGGCAAGCCTTAAGTATGAGAAAATAATCCCAAAGACACCAGAGCAAAATGGTGTGTCAGAGAGGCTAAACAGGACCCTGGTTGAATCTGCTAAGGCTATGCTTTTGGACCTCTCAAAGTACTACTGGGCTGAATCTATTGCTACTGCTACCAATCTCAAGAACAGGTGTCCTACAAAGTCAGTTCAAAGGAAAACACCTTAAAGCATGGTTTGGGAAGAAGCCAAGTGTTAGTCATTTCTGTGTGTTTGGTTGTGAGGCTTATGCTCATATCCCCAAAGACGAGCGACACAAGCTGGATTCAAAAGCTAAAAAGTGTATTTTTCTTGTTAAAGATGTCAAAGGCTGTAGATTATATGATGTGGAAAGCAAGAAATTAATCCATAAGCAGAGATGTACAATTCAATGAAAACACAGATAATTTGAAAGAATGTGTAGAAGAATCACTAGAACTTGGATCTGAGAAGTATGTATTTGATGTGTGTAATGACACTGAAAGTATTGGTAGTCAAGAACCCCTGAAGATCCTGATGATCATGATGCACCCGAAGAACCTGATCAACCTGAACATCTAGATCCAGCTCAACAGAATGAAGCAGAAGCTGAAGTATTGCAAAGATCTACTAGAGAGAGACGTAGACCTGACTATTACATACAACAGAGTTATGTGAGTGAGACTCCACTTACGTATAAGGATGCCACAATCAGTCAAGACAAGGCTAAATGGAAAATAGCAATGGAGGCAGAAATGAAGTCCCTGGAGGATAACGCTATTGCTGCCACAAAAGACTGGCATTTGTAAGTTTAAATTATGGTGGATTCAGTTGTTGTTGTTTTTGCTTGCATATCCAAGTGGCTATTGGCACAAGTGGTTGAATCCACCATAATTAAAACTTACAAATGCCAGTCTTCTTCTTGTGACAGCAATAGCTTTATTATTTTCAAAAAATTTAAGTATGTTGTGGGAACGCCCATTCAGGAAGTTGTCCAGAACATGAGAACCAGTTACCTGACACCCATTCACAGTAATAGCGTGCAAACCTATTCACCACCTTTATTCATGTCACCCCCACATGGTGGCTGGTTATATAAACCTCAGGCCGGCACAGGTGGGGTTTGAGATTGAGTTTTGTGAGTCAATAAGATTTAGTGAGATTATAGTATGTCCAAGTTGAGTTGGCGCGGTAAAAACCGTTAATAACTTTTGAACGGAAGTAGCTACGCTTCTGGGGGTTTGTACCATTTGAAAGGTCGTGCCGAAGCGGTCCAGAAAATTCCCTTTAAAAACTTCAGAGCCAGCGGGAAAGTGCAGTTCCAAAACTCAATAGAAGTCTGTGAATAAATAAAAACACATTTCCCACGCTACACGCGGCGGGATTTAGTCACGCGCTCAAACCGGGCCAACCACGTGCGTAGTACCTCAGAGACAATTTGTAAACAAAAAGCAGTCGTAGTTAGGTGACTTCGTTTCTACCCTTCTGCTTGATATTCTGGTTCATTTTAGGCTCAAGACTTGTTGCTATTCAAGGCTACTTAACAAGAGCAAGCTACAATGTGAGGTACGTTTGTAACACGGGCAGTTCTCTATGGTTATGGGGATGCTATTGGCCACCCTCCAAATTCAACTGCTGCTTGTATCTACCACAATTTCGACATGTCATCATAAAATCATATAATATATATTGTATATGTCATTATAAAATTATATTAATTATGTCAATTTTTTTGTATAATTAAAAAAAAGTTGAAATTTAACAAGTAGATAGAAAATATAGTAAAATCATGAATAAAATGATATGAATGATTCAGTATGAAAGACAAAGTAATACTGGAATGTGTGTGGTCATAGCTAACGGTGATGTCCTGGATTCTTCACATTACTGTTGAGTACTTCAGAAGTTCGTCACACCAAGAAAATAAGAATAGAGTTAAAATACACGCTTAAGCACACAACAATCAAACTTACTTGAGGAGGCTTTCAGCCGCGGCCCTGTGCTTCTTTTCCTCTAAGATTTGTACTACATTAGTATAGCTCCGGATCGCCCTCCGCAACCTTCAGCCAGTTTTAGCCACAACTAGAAGCTCGTATAAACGATAAACTGCGTATAACCGAGCATATATTGAATACAGCCGCGGTAGAAACTGCCACAGCTTCTTTTTCATTTCAACAAGTAAACTTACGGTAATAATGCGCACCTTAGACACGCCCCCGTTTTTACTGTGGGCGTCGACATTTTCGCGCGTTTGAGCTACTACTGTCATGTGATCTTAATTGGTTTCCGGTTTCGCCAAGTGCATTCCTCTTTTGCCACATTTGTGGTCGCGCCAACTCAACGTGGACATGAATCTATAAGCTCAATTGTCAACTCTAAGGACCGACTCTGGGTCGACCACTCTGGGGACTCTCTGGGGCGAGTAATCTCTATCTCCCTAATAACATAATTATTGACCATCACCTCTTTCTCCTGGTGGCAGCGATGAACCTACCCCCACATATGGGTGGCAAAGTCTCCAAGTAGTGCGAAAACAGGCATCGCAAACTAACTATACTGGAAAGACTTATGAACTACATTTGTTTTCCAAAAAAATCGCTTTAGGACCAGGCTAGTATGGCGTTTCAGATATCTTCCAAAATGCATGGTATTAACTATTCACTACCTGCAAAAGTCATTTTGACCACTTGATTTTGACCATTTTGATTTCGACAATGACCACGAGATCCAGTAAAGAGTAGAAAAATTAATAGGTACACCTCCTTTTTGTTAAAATATTGGTGCGGCCTGGCCACACCCATTCCAGCACCCCTGTAGAACCAAAAGAGCTGTTGCTTGTGCGAGAAAATGGAGAGCAGCAGAGAGAAGAAGAAAGAGGAGAAGAGATAAAGAACATTTGACTGTGTGCCGTGTGCAAAGTTGTAGTCATTATGTGTGTGCATTATTTAGAGTGTTATAGTCATGAGAGGTAGCATTGTGCTGTGTCATTGTGTTGTGTGTAAAGTATAGTAAAGTGAGGTGTGCGTGGTTTAGAGTTTTTGGTGCTCCTATATAAAGTGGGAGCACGTGTCTGTTAATTAAGTTCTGTGTTTGTTCTATTTCGTCTTTACTTGTTACTGTATCTGTGAGTGTTTGGATTAAAACCTAAACTCTCACTGACTGGTTGGTGGCTTGTAAAGGGTAACTAACAACAACGCTGCTAGGAAGGAGCCACGGAACTTGGTGGCAGCTTATCATAATTACCCGGTGCGGCTGGAGTTGTACGTAAAACTCTAATTCCAACTGCAAACCCCCACAAAAACCATAATCCACAGTTAACTGAATTGGTAGAGCGTCGTCATTACCTAAATAAGTTCTACCCACTCAATAAATGTGGGTGTGAAGATACAACAGGGACGTCGGAATGAGTGTGGCCATGTGGTCACCAATATGTCAACAAAAAGGGAGCATTTGTATTATTTTTTCTACTCTTTACTGGATCTCGTGGTTGTCTAACTAGAGCAATCAAAATGACTCAGCTAGGATTAAGTAGCTAATATCGAGCCCTTTGGAAGATTTTTAGTAAACTATAATTATAATTTAACAAATTATTTATTGGTCATGAATCTACCTATTGCTTATAAAATCATTTGCTTTGTAATGTAATAGAAATGGCTTGTACAGAATGGTTTGGTATGATAACAGTGGAAACTGATTACTTGTATAAATGAGTGGGTGTGGTTAAGCGGTTGTGGTTATAAACCGATTCGATCTGGCTTCCTACTCTACTGTACAAATTAAGGGCAACCACAAAAACACTGGAGAACTGGAGTGGTGTGGACACTAGTTGAAGGCAGAAACTATCGAGGGCGGAAAGATTTCGAGGAAATACAGTATTTAGCAACTAAACACAACTTATTGCTTTTAAGTGACACTTTTTCATACTTACAAACTATATTACTACACATAGATAGTAAGATTCTTCTAGCAGTTAGCCATAGACCAAATGGCCGATTTATTAGTAGACTTCACTGTACCATTTCCTTTCCATGATGCGTCACTCTCACTTTCCTCCCATTTTCTGTAAGTCTTGCCAACACAGAACAGTATTTTTTAATTGGTCTCACAAGCCACACCTTATTCTTAAACAGATTAGCTCATCAAGCCATTGCTGCTGTTCTAGCCTCGTACCTAGCTCATTGGAGAACCAAATTGAGAATATGGGAGCCCACGTTTGAACCACAGCCAGAGTACGAGGATTTGAATGAATTCAGCATGCTCAGTAAGGTGAGGTGTCTTTCCTAATTGTGGTTATATGTGAGTCAAGTTTAATGAATGTTAAAACAGTACTGCAAATTCATAATTTGTCTACATCTTCATTTATAGCCCATTACCCGAGAGACTGCGCTTGTCATTAAGAACTATAAATCGGATACAGTCTGGTATGCTCGTAAGAAAATGTATTAGCGGGAAAAACTCTGATATAGTTCATAGCAACCATAATTATGATGGAAGGCAGATCAAAGCAAAATGTAATAATGAAGAGTTTGGGTACTTTAATACAATTACTAAGATAGCTAACGCTATACTTTGCTCATTGTTTATGTTTTTGCGCCCTCGTGTCTCGGAGTTTTATAAATAGCATACAAACCTCAATTTTGGTTTATAACTATAACGTATGGATTGTAACTTTTAACCTGTTCGTCTACAGAACGGCTGTTTCTGGCAAGTCTCCAACAATCAAAATTGTTCATAGCCCATTGAGTGGAATAGGTTGTAGTTTTAGGAACCTTTTTAATGGACATTTTATTGATATCTTCGGTGGTCTTAAAATAAAACAGCTGTTTTTTACAGTGACTGTCGACAATGGTGGCGCCATCAGCAGACCCTCTTTTCCGGCTCGTTTCCATTCCTGAAAAGGATTACTAAGAATGCAAACGTTACCAGGTAACTATGTCCACGGGCTATAAAATAGTTATAAACCAAAATTGAGGTTTGTATTGCGATTTATAAATCGCATACAAACCTCAATTTTGGTTTATAACTATAACTTAATTGATGTGCTACATAAAACAAGTAAGGGTTTAGTGTAAGCACAAAATACTAGCAGTTAGTCAGCCAGTGAACCTCTGACCATGATCAAAGGATTAGCTTGTTGTATTTTTTTTTGTTGGCAGGCAAGTTAAAATGCTTAACCCCTTTTAATCACATTTACCACAGCTTTTGTTATAATACAACAATATTATATATAAGAAGCTGTGATATAAAAATGCTGCAAAATAGTAATTCAATTTTTTACTTCAACTAAGGAGACATAATTATGAACAGTTTTGATTGATCTACAACACATTCTCATCAAACCAACTCACCTCAGAGACTTGCAAGTCAGTGAAATCAATCTTATGTAGTTCTCTCAAGCTTCTAGTTTCTCGACTTAACTGCATAACAATCACATGAAAATGATAAAACTAAACAGTACAGCATAACTTAAGTACAGTGGCGTCGGAAAATAATTAAAGTTTAATAAGGTCATTGTTTTGATTAGTTTTACATCCTCATATATGTGAGTGGGTCTAGAATAAGGGATCTTATGGCGCAAACCAAAAAATTGAGTTTTGTATGCTATTAGTAAGCTACAATTCACCTACCCACAAAGTGCTAAAATACTGGAGGGTAAAACCTTCAATGCGCAGAGGACGAAAACGTATGTAACTTCCGGTATAATTGACATTTCCGTATACTTAATGGCATACTCCGCATACCGCATACGTAATTAAATCTTGCAGCCGCTTTTAGCGGTGACTAACAAAAAATTGCGTGAGTTCTTTTTTTTTAAAGCTTTTGTAGAGTCTCACAGCTAGTTTTGTCGGAATCCTTGGCAACTCTACTGGATGTAGTGGTAAACTTTCAGTCAGAAGTAAGCTATAGAGTGCACGCAACAGTTTCAAAGCTATGCCTGTCTTTTAGCTGCTAGTTTTAAACCCCGCCCATTCCCCGTTTATTGTATTTCGAGAACGAGAGATGGGGTCTTTTAAGTTGTTTGACATTTGAAATTTGGCATATACGTAGAGTAAGGGTAACTAAGACTAATTCTGAAAGAAAAAAAAAATTAGAAAAAGAAAGTATCCTTCTGATGACTTACTTCTGGAGCCCATACCTCAATTCAAATTACCTGTTGAAGCCACTGTATGAAAACTATGCAAATTAACTTATGATCATAAATACTAATTTACATTTGAACTAATTCACGCCTTCATTCACCTACTAGTATTCGTATTTCTGTCTCTCACACTCATTACTGTTAGAATTACTCCTTATACTGATTACTTTCTCTTCCTTGTTCAGTTGTTGGTTATCTCTCCCTAAAACTTTGTGATTTGGACTTTTCTCCTCTATTATTTTTGGTCTCATCTCTCATTTTGGAAGTTTACTACCTCTGTAGAGCGCTTTCCTGCCAATGCAAAATAGACTTGCTCGTCTTCAAGAGAGATGTTTCCTGAGTATCAATTTCAGGTCAATGGCTAGCAAATGTTAATCTCTGACAACTTCAAAGATAAGTTATTCGCAATAGTCAAACAACATAGACAAAACTAGAATCAAGAACTGAGTGAACTACAAAAAGTAAGAAAAAAGACTGACTGACAAAACAGGTTTGACCAGTTATAGCTAACCATACAGGTATGCTAATTAATACATTGGTTTAGATGATGGTTAGATAACCACTACATGTTGCACAATCATGGAGACATGAACAACCTCTACTAGTTCGTTTTGTGCTCACGGACTGCCTTTGATGTTGTTCTTGTAATTTACTATTAATAATATTTATTCGTAAATTGTATACACTTGAACTAATTCTGAAGGCGAGTCAAACGGCTGTAATTTACAACCCAGTCAAAGGTAACTTTCGTCAGTTTATTTAGCCATCGGTTGGGTCAAATTGGTGGTATAATTCAGTCCCTTTCCTAGACCTGCTCACATATACTTATCAACAAATTACTTTCTAGTACAGAATTGCAAGTCCAGATATAATTAACCCCTTCATAACCGTAACCGTCATACAGTGGTTTAAAGTAATGCTTAAAAAAATTGTTGTTAATTCTTGTTTGCGTTGCCTCAAACAAATTTGTAGTATTATGTAACCTAACTAGGGAGGCTCGCTCGCCACTTGTGCTCAAGCACACCACTATAGTTATAAAGCAAGCTCATAGTATGTTACACTCTGCCAATTTTGAAGTGGTCAGCCCAGGAAATGGGTGTGGCCAATATGAACAGGAGACAAAAGTAATCAAGACAGTCAGTGGCTGCATATAGCGTATGCACTAGCTTTAAAAAAAACTTATGTTTAAAAAAATTATGCTCATCTATCCGTCACCGACGACGATGATGGACATAATTCATGAATAATTCATGAGCTAATGAGCTAGACCACACAGATGCACAATACTTGTGAACCCGCACTGAATTACTGGGTAAACATAGAGCGCAGGGATAACTGGTTAGCTACCAAACCCGGCACAAAAAATGGATGCGGGAGTGGCACAGAAACGGGAGAGCAGCTTTCGTGAACTAGTTAGCGCTGAATTACCGAGTAAACCAAGAACGCAGTTGTAAAGAAGAGAAGGGTTTGAAGGGTTGGTAGGCGAATTCATTTGCAACCTAAACAGAAAGAAACGAATGTGGCCGAGAAATCTGAGAATGGGTAAATTGTCGTTACATTCAGTAGAAAGTAATTACTGTAAATTGTAACTAAAAGTGGGTGGAAAGACGAGGATAGGCGGCGTAAGTTTCACAAAGGGAGGCTAAAGTGACAAAAGAGAAGGCAAAAAAAAGCAGTTAATTAGCCGGTGGAATAAACGAGGAAAGGTGGTGTGGTAAAAAGGAGTAAGTACGAAAGAGAAGGCAAAAAGGGAACAATTAATATTGTACTAAAAAGCGGGTGGAATCAAACTGTCGAGTAAAGGTGGCATAAGTTTCAAAAAGAAGGGGAAAGCAGAAAAAGAAGGCAAACGTTTCACAAAGCCTAAGTCCACAATCATGATAGAAGGACAGAAAGATTCAGAAACAGGAGAGGTAGACAAAGGAGGAGAAAGGACTCCATGACTCAAGAAGAAAGAGTTGAAAAAAAAGAAAGGTGGTGGTTACAAAATTCAGATAGTTCAGGAAAAAATAGAGCAGGAGAGGGAAACTGATGTAACTTTAACCAACGCTAGAGAATGATAACCATAACTTTTTCTTACTTTGCAATGTCACTGGAGCGGATCTAGGGTTTTCCAAGGGGGGGCTCTTTATAACTAATTTTAGGACGCGTTCTATTTACTTCCTATAGTATTCATAGTACTGATTCATAAATTAATTAACCCTCAGCGTGCATGCGCGAGAGGGTTATAGTAATCGTCCTGTCTGTCAGTCACGCTCCGATTTTGGAGATTACTAAAAATTAACAGTTAGTTTAGGTATGAACTTACTCAGGACTTAGATTTGAGACCTTTCCTTGTGCTACTTTATTGAATTTCGGGCTAACCGTTAAGAAAACGCGAAGCTTTCAACTCCGCGTAGGTACCAGCTTTCATGGGCAACGTCCCCTAGCGTCACGTCATAATCACGTGAGTAAATAATTCTTCAGCCAGTAGTGTAGTTCGCTTTATGCTCAGGGAAGTTAACGGAGTTAAAAATGTATACGGTGTGGTGGGGTCAGGTCGCTGTTAGCCTAAGAGATGCAGTTGTGCTGCCACCAGAGTTTCAGGCTAGCACCCAGCAAAGCTAGGCTCTTGAATTCTCCAACCCAGGGTTTAGCTAGCAAGGCCCTAACCCCAGTTTCTCGATGTAGTCAGAGTTTTAAGGAGATCTTTCAAGTTATGCTTCAAACTGAGAACTGAGGAAAAAGGGAAGTGAATGAATGATATATAGGTGAATAGTGAGTGGTGTGTATTTAGTCAATACATAGCATGAATAGATGTAATGTGAGTAAGTTAATTTTGTATACAGTAATAGGTAAATAGATCTAGCTAATGGTACAGAAAGTAAATAATGACTATTCAATTAGTTAATGTTTTAAATGTGGGGTGGTGTCACACCAACATACAGGTGAGTGTTTCTGGCTAGTTTAGCTTCTTTTATGAAGACAGTGTTTCCATGTACCATTTTCATTGGTCGAGCAATTTTGATACCACCTCATTAAAAATAGCAAACAGATTGCTTGTTCTTTTGGAAGGAGATTATATTGTAGTAGCTAGGTAGTGTTTAATAGCGCTGAGGGTTTGCACCTTTGGTGCTTCATTTTATTAGCATTATAATGTGATTGATAATGAAATAATGAACTATTAAAATGTCTAGAACAAATAAAATGAATGGATCAGTTCATCATAAAGAACATTGAATATAATTAAAGTTAAGTAAGTAGGAATGAAATTTTGATGAATGTAGTAATAATTGTAGCTAAGTTTAACCATGAAGATAGAATATAACAAGCTAATTAATACTATTCTGTCCAGTGAAATTAATGAAATTAAACAATGCAAAAACACAAACAAAAAGAAACAAGAGTGAAAATATAAGGTAAAAGAACATAGTAATTATTGTCAAGTGTAACTATGAAGAAATAATGTAAATAGCTAATTATAATGGCATTCTGTCCAGGGAAATGAATGAATGAATTATGTAACAATAGGCTCTGTAAAATTATGAACAAATACAAAAACAATCACAAAGCTATTCTTCTGTTATATTTGAGTTTAAAAACGTCAACGACATCATCCAGGTCAATTTTAATATTATAATGAATATGCATTAATGCCAGTGATGAAAGTCTCTCTTGCCCCATAGTGTTACGTAAATAGGTTTTCAAATTCTTAAGCACGCTATTGGCTCTCTCATTTTCGCATGCAGTTACTGGAATAGTGCAACCAATAAATATTAGGGAAAAATCCTTATCACATGCATGTAGAGCAGTGTACAGTGTAGCTGGCCGCTTCACAGCATTAACCTGGCACCATTTTTTGCCTCCACCTCCACACTTCAGTAGGAACTAAAGAAGAATTTGGTAAGTCATCAGCAAAGAATGATGTTGCATCATCATATGAGGGGTCAGTAAGTGTAGTAATTACAGAAGGTACTAAATTAATTAATTTTGCAACTATCCTTTGAGTTTTACCAAAACCAGGTCATTCATTTGCTGAATCAAATTGTCTAGCAAAGGAAGGACAATGGATCTTGTATAGTATTGTTCAGCTGAGGTATGTTCCACATTGTGTCGGTGCCTCTGTCAAGACGTAGTTCGAGATACCTGAGCAACCACACTCACTGCACTAGCCAATGACTCTGCCTGAGCATACCAAGAGTGGATTATGGATTGGTTTTCACGTACTGCACGTAGTTCTATAATTACATCATCCACTTTATTGTATGCTTTAACTATATCATCATAATGTGTACTCTGAAGTTTTACACTAATGGGCTTTATGATGGACATAGCATTTCTAGTTACAATAAAAGACATTATGAAGGAGAAAGAGTGGAACATTTTTGACAACCCATTAGCAGCCACAATGGGTATTTTTGTCCCAATTCATTTCACCATAAGACACATCAATGTCACATATGGCTTCCATCACATCAACAAGGTAAGTATACAAAATACTAAAGTTTTCATATACCTCATGCCTATTATATCCACCGGGTTTTACACAGATCTTTAACCTTTGTTGTTGAAGTTACATTGCCAATAATTTTCTCCAGAAAAGTTTGCCTCTTAGCACTATTATGAAAGAATTTAACTGTTTCAGTAATAGCAGAACACATGTTGCGTATCGAAGGTAAACTACAAGTATCAACAATGCACAAGTTTAGTATATGTGAATCGCAGTGGACATAAACTGCTTTAGGATTTTCAGCTGAAAGACAGCTCTGAACATCACTGGCACCTGACATATTTGTAGCCCCATCACAACTTTGCTCTCAACAATTTTGAAAATCAAGGCCATACTTAAATGAAACATTTTTTATTTCTCCTGCCAAGACTTCACCTGTAATTCTTTCTACATTGATAAAATCCAAAAACTCTTCACATATGCAACAATCACTATCTACAAAATTCAAAACTATAGAAGCCTGCAGTTTGCATGCAATATCAACAACTTCATCACATAACACTGAGTAATACTTAGCATGTTCAATATCCTGTCACAAATATGGCTACAAATGCAATCAATTAAATCATTTTGTATAGTTTTACTAGTGTACTTTGCATTTTTTCCTGCCTCATGAAAATGCTTTGCTAAAGCTGTATTCCAGACTTTATGCTATAATTCAGTAAAGCTAAAAAGTTTCCTTTGTTGCAATCATCATCAGCTGTGCTACACTGCCTTGCACACAAAAGTATTGCTTCAGTAATACTTTTCAAAACACAGCGGTTTCTTGCAATGGATGTTTCATTTACTTGTCAAATGACTTTCAATAGAAAATTCTGGGTGAATCATGCTAGATTTAAGAGCGTCTATTATTGACAGAGCAATGCTATGATACTGCTTAGAATTATGTGCAGCAAATTTAACTGATTTTTTAGACCACACATTGATCTTGTTACAAACAAATTGGCTTAAGTTGTCTTTAGTAGCAAAAAGAACACCTGGCAAGCAAAATATTCCATCTTCCGCCTTGCTATATACAAACCCTGGATTTTCTTCCAAGTATTTCATCTGACAAGCCCTATTGCAACCATCAAGGTAGCTACTTACTAGGAAACTAAAAGCTACTATTAGCCTAAAATGATTAGAAAAAAACAACAAGTATTTATATTTACCAGGCAAATTCCTGATACGTTTCTGAGTCATGGATTGCAAAAGCAACCCGATATCATCACAGCTATTTATTAGCAATAATTCAGAATCAGTTAAAGATGACGATTCTAGTATTGTAAGGTGGGAAGATGTGAACATGCATTATCAGTCGTTGTTGAAAGAGAACTAGATAGGGACATGGACCTTACAACGCACTGGCTTGTTGGGGCAAGAGAAGCCTGTGAAGATGACAAAACAGCTAGTGATGGACTAGGTTCTGTATTACAAACCAAAGACTCAGGAATAAGTGTTGTATGCTGAGGTGATGATGAGGAAGATAGTGAACTTTGAGAGGGAGAATGAACTGGTGGGGATGATAAATCCAGATTACTGGACAAGGATGCCTCCGGAGGAGCAGAAGCACAAGTGGGAGAAATATCCTCAGGAGAAAGTGAAGTCTCTGGAGGTGCTGAACTACTCACTCTGGGCAAAAAAAAAGTTTTAGCAGACTGCTCAGCTATTTAAGCTAATGTCAACATCATATTTAAGTAATTAATAAAACTGACAGTTTTTTACATCTAAGAAATTCTGTTTGTCTGAGGTAATACCTTAATAAGTAAATTTCCTAGCTAGCTACAACACAATCTAAATGAGAATATACTACCTTCACCTGTTTACTTGGTAGGAGGTTTTAAAAAAGAGCCTAGTTTTTCTTTGTTTAGACATAGCTACTACCATTTAAAAGGACGAATTGCAAAGTTCCTGACTCAGCATAGTAAAATTGATGGAGTGTGTCTATTAGAAGGCTGCGACCACAGGAAAAAAGGAACTGGACGGCGAAGTATAATTGCTCTCGTACTTTTCCCCCCTTAAAGGTAAGAAATGAATCCAGTGGCTAGCTAATGAAGGCTCATCTTGAAAAAAGGGGGGCTTGTACGACACTAGTCGCGATCAATAGTAAAATAATAAATTGTTTCGAAAACTCTAAATACTAGATGCCTGTCTTCACTGACCACTTGCTTTTGCTGTAGACATCTGGCTGGTGTGGAGTGTCAGGCAAAAATGTTCAACAGATACGGAATCCACGAAGCAAAAGAAGCCGTCTCAACCACGTGGTCACACAAATCTGCCAACGTGCCATGCCCACCGAAAATACGAATTCAAAAATATTGATATTTCCACGCCTACTTATTAATTTGAGGCATCAAAAGTGGTTGGGCTCTTGCCTGAGCAGCCCGACCATTGCCCGCCACCCATGCTTCTAACGTATTCCATAATCTTACTTGACTAACAGTGCAATATGTTTGATCCAGTTTATAATCCACATTGAACTAGCTTACATACCAAATAATTTTCGATCCTTGAAATTGCCTCAACATTGCAATTGTTTGTCAGCTCGTTCAATAGATGCTCAAATTTCTGTATCTATAACAAATATAAGATGTACCATAATTATTATAAATGTTAATTGCAAGATCCTAATAAAAAAAATGAAACCAGGTTATGAGTTCTGTATCATTTTTAAAACTAGCAGGGGGAAATGAGGTTCATCATTACACCCTACTGGTGCTATGTAATTACAAGTCACCAGAATCAGTAATTGTGAAGAAGAAAAAAACTCTAGTATTCATCACAATAAATGAGTGGAATAAAAATTTTAAGTAAAGGTTAGGAATTACCAATGCAGGCACTGAGACTTAGCCCATTTAGTGTGACCTAAACCGATCTATAGTTACATTTTATGTCATTCTTAAATTAGTTATGCCAGCACTTTTAGTAATGAAAGTTAGTAAAGTTTAAGTCAGATACAAGCTCATTCTGGTAACTCTTGTTTATAGCTACTTAACTCTTTCCAGACTCTCTAACCACAAAAACCACAGTTTGCCATGGAAACAAAATTCTGCTGATTAATTGTAATGAACTATATGATCATGGGTATATGGAACAATTAATAAGGTTACTCTGTTATACATTCATGATTTCATAATTCTTCTATTTTGTAACTATACTAGACACCTACAGTAGCATAATTAGCTACTATTAGCAGAAATTCTATAGATTATTTATTGTATTTTAGCTTCATGATCATACATATTAAAATAATCAGCTCAGTTGGATGCATGAAATAGCTCAGATACGTGTTATTGTGAGTTGGCTAGTGCTTCTTTAAAGTTTACTTGCTCTGATATAGTTCAAAACATCTCTTGATGGAATAAAGATTCCTGTTCAGCAGGAGGAGTAGCATCAATAGTATAGAGAGCATACCGCCTAGAAGAGAGGTACTCAGAAGAAATTAGCAATGAAGAGCCATTTTGAGCAGAGCCATCTCCTAAGGGTCAGTCTTCACAGAGCTCTCAGCATTCAGCTCTGCAAAAATTCAGCGCTTCATCTTGACACTCTTCTTTTAGAGCCAACAAAGTATTCACTTCCATTGTTGTAAAGTCTCTTCACTTCTCTCAACCATAGCTCGAAAACTTTCTATTGCTACCCATCACAAAACATATCAAAATGATGCGCAATTCAAGCTGAATTCATTTGTTTAGATAATAACGCTTATACGCAAAGCATGCGAGAGAAAATGGGGTTGATCTAAACCCCGGTTACAACCGGGTCGATTCGACCCCTATCCGTCATTAAAGGGTTAATGTATTCTACAATGCCATGGCAAAATGTAAATGGAGTTTAATGTTACTCATTAAACAGAGTTAATGGAGGGAGGAAGTCCACGGCAGGTAAGGGTCGTACTGGGGCAACGTAGTCCCAGTGGTCTTGCGAAGTAACACGGTCTCAGAAGTTTTGTGGAGCAATGTAGTCCCAGTAGCATTGTGGGAGAGGCTTAGCTCCAGGGGTACCAAAGCCCGCGTATACCAGAAGTGCTCGGGGTATCAACAGTCGTGCAGGGGCGGGTACCCCTGGGAAATTAAGTTATTATGGCACTTTTGCAGGAATTAACAAGCAGTTATTCGATGTGTATTCAGGCGTGGGAGTGCTACCACCAGCAGCAGCACTCAGGGATCTGCCGGCTTTCTCGTCCCCAGCTGCGTCAGTCCCCATTACGCCGCTGAGTACGGCATTGTCTGTCCCATCACTCACGATACCTACTCCCACCAGAGCAACCGGCATGGACACAGGGCTACCGGCAAGTCTGCTTGGGATATCCCTGTCAACCAAAATCATCGCAAAGATACTAGCCCTTTAATTCGTCGACATGGCCGAGATGGTTCAGGGAAATTGGAGTACACAGGACGACGATGAGCAGAAGTGTTGCCACCGACGACCACAGCACAAGGGCTGTAATAGACATCTTGGTATGGGTGAAATGTTTTTCATCCATGGTCACTGTACTATCTACAAAGCACCCAGACAAGACCCCCAGTTCATGGCTTATCAGCGCACAATCGTCAAAGTGCATAGGTCGTTTGCCGGTGACGGCTGGCTCATTTATGACACCTACTTCCGCAGGAAGGCAGCCTTGACAAAGTCGCTTGAGTGGGGGCAGGTGGACTTCTCCCTGTATAATGAAATATTTACTGGGAGAGCCAGGCCAGTGCGTCATTGTACATCCTGCAGCAGCGAGCATCATTTAGAGATGGAGTGCCCCAAGTCCCCACAGAGTCAGTCAGTACCGGATAGCCGCCGGGTAAAGCCAAGGCAAACAGCTTCCACCCACCTCTGCCAATTGTTTAACGCGAAGTATGGCAATAAGTGCCACTATAGCCCGTGCAGGTTTAGTCACAGGTGCATGGAGTGCAGGGGCAATCACCCAGTAGCCCAGTGCAGCAGGAGCAGACCACCTGCCAAGATGAGTCGACCCAGTTCACCTCGCTTACGGGGACGAAAATAGTCCGAGTGACGGACTGAACAATAGGAGGACTATATACATGCAACAATAGACTGGTTTAGTCCATTGTGTTTTCTTTTATCTTAATTTTTGTTACACCCTCCGCTTCGGCGTGACCACCTACTTCGTGTAGGTTTAACATTCGTATATTTGCTTGATATTTGATGATGAATTTCAACTTAACTTTAAAAAAATAATAATAATAATAAATAAAATAAAATAAAGAAATGTATAAGAATAATAGCTAATAATAACAATCACGAGAAGTATAACGTGCCGATCGCTAATGGTCAACCTTTAGTGTTATAATGAGCTGGGGTAGGAGGGTAGCAGAAAAGGGGCAAGTAATGATTGCCACTGGGTATCCAGAGTTAAGATAGTCTCACCTGTATAGGTCCAGATGGCTACTACAGATACACCAGGGATCTGAAAGCACTGGATGCTCTATGGTGTATACTACAGTGGACCAAGTGGCAGCAAGAGCCATGTCTCTGGGCAGGGGGACCCTGCTCGCTAAGATTAACATCAAGTCAGCATATTATCGTCTTGTACCTATATGCCCAAGAGACCGCCTCTACCTAGGTATGCAATGGAAGAGTGCAGTGTATGTGGATGGCATGCTCCCATTTGGACTCAGATCTGCTCCCAAGATATTTAATACATTAGCAGATGGGTTGGAATGGTGCGTTAGAGCGGAGGGAGTCCAACACGTGTTCCACTATTTGGACGATTTTATCGTACTAGGCGCAGCAGAGTCGCCTGAGTGTAGTGAGAGTCTCTGCTCCCTCAAGCAGACATGTAGGGGTCTAGGTGTTCCACTGGCAGAGGAGAAGCAGGACGGACCTACATCAGTCATAACATTTCTGGGGATAATTAATTTCTGGGGATAATTATCGACACGGACAAGAGGGAACTGTGCCTTCCCACAATCAAGCTACAGAGATTGATGGAGGAGGTCAAGCTGTGGCTTCGGAAAAGGTCCTGCACTTGCAGAGAATTGGAGTTGCTGATAGGTACCATGCAACACGCATGCAAAGTGATCACACTGGGGAGGTCATTTCTCAGGATGGTAATTTCCCTTCTCAGTGTGCCTAAGAGGAGACACCACCACATTCGTCTCAACAGCGAGTTCAAAGCGGACCTGCTGGCATGGTGGCATGTATTTGCGGCACACTGGAATGGATCATCCCTGTTGGTCAGCAAAGAGAGCCTATTCAGGTCCGTCATCAGAGGACTGAACAAGAAAGAACACGGCTTCACAAGAACACAGAACACAGTTCAACACACAAGAACAAGCTCCTGTGTGCGGGACATTATCACACATAAACAATCAACACCAATCAACAATTGTCATACACACATACAAACATATCACCCCTCAAACCTTAATCATATTCATACCCGTACAAACCACTGAGTTCTGTCTCATCCTCGTTCCTTATAATGTTGTACTTGTATTTTGTTCTTTTGTGACTGAGTAACCCAAACCTTGCAAGACACCGTAAGGAGTGCGCGCTTTGGGGTGCAAGAAAACAGTTTCAATCTAGGAGCTGTTAGTACAGCACATTCTTGCGGCTCCATAAGGCCTCAGTCTCCTGGTCCTTCGACTTGTGGTCCTTAGGCCACACCCCTAACTGAGCTCGGGAACTTACACCCCCCGAACAGAGCCCACAGACGACCCTCACATCAGATGCATCGGGCCAATGGGGTTGCTGGGCATGGCACAACACACAATGGTTCCAGCAGACTCAGGATTGGCATATCGCAGCCAAGGAATTGATACCCATAGTAATAGCGGCTGTTATCTGGGGAGAACAATGGAAAGGGAAACGAGTTCTAGCACAATGCGACAATACTGCGGTAGTAGCAGTACTGAACACACGATACGCGAAAGATGTCGTGCTCATGCGGACACTGAGGTGCCTATTTTTTGTGGAGGCCCATTTTTTCAGTTCTCCCTAACATCAACCCACATACCAGGGGTACACAATGTATTAGCAGATGACCTGTCGAGAAACAGGTTGCCATCATTCCTAAGTTACATGCCAAATGCTAATCGTACCCCATCTTTACTACCCACCTCTCTTTTGCAGTGGCTGCTTCATCCCAATCTGGACTGGACATCCCCCAGCTGGACAACACTGTTCAGTTCTTCTGTTCTCAGGGCATAGCCCAATCCACAAGGCAAACTTATAACTCCGCCCTCAAGAAGTTTTCAGAGTTTTGTTCTATGTTCGACATCGTGACCCCCTTCCCCGTCTCCGAAAGTTTCCTATGCTACTTTGCAGCACACCTAGCAACTAACTTATCACCACAAACAATAAAAACATATCTAGCCGAATTCGACACATGCAGATAGTGCTGGGACTACCAGAACCGAGAGCATTCTCGTCACTCCCCCCGCCTGCGACTCGTCCAAGCGGGGATCCAGTGCACATATGCACAGAAGGCTACAGCCAAAACCAGAATCAGGATGCCAATTACGCCTGCAATCCTGGCAAAGATCCACACATATATGCGACCAAAAGCGAGAGACTACGATACGATCATAACCTGAGATGCTGCAACTCTGTGCTTCTTCGGCTTCTTTAGGGCCGGAGAAATCACAGTACGATAATGTACCACGTTCAACCCATTGAGGCACCTGGCCTGGTGAGACGTAACTGTAGACAACCCAGCATCTCCTCAAGTCATCAAAGTGAACTTAAAGATATCAAAGTCAGACCAACTAGGGAAAGGGGTAGATGTCTTTATCGGGTCTACCAGCAGTAGTCTCTGCCTGGTAGCAGCGGTACTAGCCTACATGGTCATTAGAGGGAATACAGATGGCCCATTCTTCAAGTTTGAAGATGGCAAGCCACTGACGAAAGCCAGGTTCACAGATGTCATCCGGGAAGCTCTGGAAGCAGTCAGTCTGCCTCAAGATCAGTTTGCAGGGCACAGTTTTCGTATTGGGGCGGCCACTACTGCAGCGAAGGCTGGCATTGAGGACTCAACCATATGCATGCTTGGCCGATGGAACAGTGCGGCATTTCTTGTGTACATCCGGACACCTAGAGAACAGCTGGCCCAGTTTTCAAAGGCTCTCGCAGGTTCAGTAGACCGTCCACGTGATCACTCATAATAACACTCTGGCTTTCACACACTAAATCATTCTGTGTCTATTCCGGCTATATATATGAAGAAAAATAATAAAAATAAAAATAAAAAAAACGCGACGACGGGTTAAGGGGTATGTGATGTGCATGTGGGATGTATGTATCTACACCATGCAGAATGTTATTCCTCCGATATGTCATGCACCACACCAAGTTACACACTGTGTAGGAATCCCATAGGGAGATGTCAGAGATGGAGAGTCGCCTAGGGGGTAGGGAAGGAAAAAACTCCGTTTTTTCCTTCCCTTTGGACGGTCAGGAGGTGAAGACACCACCTTCAACCCCCAAAAGCTGGAGTCAGCAAGCAACTTGCTCCAAACAGATAAGTAATAGTGGGTGGTTATCATAATACAATTCATTAGCGCATCATGAATAGATGATAATGAGTGTGAATTGTTGGCAGTGATTAGATCCAATTCGCACTAGGGTCCCTACCTTCCCCCAAACACGTTAGACGACGGACATTAAGTTCATATAAATATATACACGTCTGGGCCACTGGCTCTAACTCATACACTCCAGATTGTTAAAGTGATAGTAGAGCACACACAAGTATGTGGAATAACTATACCAGTGTGGCAGTGTACAACTATTCTTCACAGTTCTTTTGATTTGCCACGATGTACTGGGTGTTTATTTTTAACCGTCTGTCCGAGTTTGGCATTCATAGATAGAACTCACAACAACTTGTGAATGGAAGTAGTTACACTTATGGGGTTTGCAATATAATGAATATACATTAATACATTTGAAATAGACCAGAGAGTGTTAGTTCACTTCACTCAACAAGTACTATTTAAATTAAAAAAATATTATAAACAAAATACTGTGATTTCATAATGTCAATATAAAGATTTAATAAGCTTACCCTTGTTGCGGCCAATAATGAGCCAGCACTAGAAACAAATTTAAAAAAATAAAAAAATTATTAGAGTTAGACCTCAAAATAAGATTGATGGAAAATTTAAAAAAAAAGTTTTTCTACTACTGTCAGAGAAAACAATTGATAATTATTTTTTTAAAACAATAAAATAGTATGCATTGGAAATTTAGCATTTTCAAAAAGAACAATAAAACTTGCACACATACCATGCACTAACAAACTAGCTAATTAGGGGTAATTGAGTCTAATCTCTCCATTTTTTGCTAATCAAATCAAGTTTGAATCATGAGACCCATGCTTTGCTTTGCTGAATGGGATAAGATATTCTCACCTAAAGGGGTCTGGAAAAAAGAAAAGGAAAAATGTGAAAAAATCTTAGTTGTCACCGGGGATCACCGGTGCTCTAACCAGTGAGCTACGACAACCCTTGACTCCCAAGACTCTCACATTTTTCCTTTATACTGTTGAGTAGTACCGCTTGTTGCAGTCTCGTACAACAGACCACCAATTATGTGCCGTCAGAACACCTTCTGGAAGTTCTGTTTTCTGTATGTGTCTCATGCTAAAGGATAGTAAACACCAGAGAGTGCCAGCACTATCTGACTAAAAGAATTTATAAAACAATTGACAGTAAAAAAGAACTACTGTTGTTGTTTTGTTGTTGTTGTTGTTGTTGTTTGTTTTTTTTTTTGTTTTTTTTTTGTTTTTGTTTTTGTTTTTGTTTTTGTCTTTTGTTGTTTTTTTGTGAAATTGCAGCAAAATGGCAAAAGGAAGTTGCTATCAGATATTTGGAAAATAATAGACCAAGGAGTATATTTAGCTGGAGTTGCTCAGGAGTTTGGCTTTATAGGAGAGTCCACAATTTCAGACATACAGAGAGACAGGAAGAATTTAGAAAAGTTTTCAGTAGAATGTGCTGACCCTAGTAGCCTGAAAAAGAGGTGTATTGTCAGGAGAGAATGATTAAGATTTTATAGTGTCATGTATTCTGGTTTACTCAGAAAAAAACTCTAGGGTACACCATTAAATGGTCCTTTAATCATGGATAAAGCTGGTTGTATACAACTGTGTACTGGTTAATATACAAATAGTTAGTTATAACTAGTGGTGTGCTTGAGCACAAATGGCGAGCGAGCCTAAAGACTATACTATTTTTATTGACTTCTAACACTGAAGCTACTGAAAATAAGGTCCAGTTTTTAAATTTAGCATACAGGGTAAAGG
>WLWI01001334.1_pt1 | contig 21512 bp, 16 predicted proteins | sample 6701501 | NCBI WGS metagenome assembly WLWI01 (sample SAMN12718690, study PRJNA515312) | sponge metagenome | isolation source: marine sponge | host: Mycale hentscheli | place: New Zealand: South Island, Marlborough, Capsize Point | collected 2014-11-01 | reverse complement strand
TAAAACAACTATTTCTGGATGCAACTATTTAATTTGAGTTTTACTTACCAGTGGTATCCTCTATAGAAATAATTACTCTTGAGTCATTAGTTATTCCAATATTTGTGTTGTCACTAAACAAATTTACTGAAAATTTACGACGAGGATCCATACCACCCATTAAAATCTCAATTTCTACACAAGCTCGATTATTTTCAAATGATAGAGTAATTTCTTCTTCAAACGATGTGAAGTCAGTTCCAGCTATTGTAAAAACATTTATCTATGAAGCCCAATCTACTAACTCTAACTATGTGCTATATCACACTCAAAAAACACTTTAATAAAGTGGTAATTTTGCAAAAGAGAAAGTTTAAGTTAGAGTAAATTAAGTTGTACTAATAAAAATTAGCACTTGCTAATACATACACAATACATTTAACGCAAGAGTGGTGATCATGTCAAAAATCTCAAATTTGGTTCGTCAGTTAATCCATGTGTTTTCTTTTTCCATTATTTTCAGCAAACATGATAGGTAATGTATCTATAATATGTTGTTTACTTTGCTACAGTAAAGTAGATATTATTTATAATACAGGGCCTTAGCTAGGAAATTAATACCTATATGGTATTACAATAAACAAGTAATATGCATTTTTCATAATAGTTGCAGTTATATGAAAGTGTAAGATGATTAAAGGATAACTATGATTTATGGATGAATAGATGAGCAGTCTGAAGATTTTCTTGCTATGGTCATTATCAGCTACCATGTTAAAAATCCAGTTCATCTGACTGTGGTGTGACAACTGGGGAGATACAGTAGGCTGCCACCAGAGTTGCACAGTGCCAAGCTTGCAAACAACCCAGTACGCAGAAGTTTAAAGTCTGATGAGACAAAGGCACAATAATTGTACAAGTGCAGCACATGACACAGACCAGCCATATATATAGACAACCAGTCTGAGCATGCTCAGATATAGTCATGTGATACAGCACAGTGGTGACATGAGAATGGAATGTTTGGTTAATGTTGTATAATGAATGGAGGTGTGGATTAGCTATGGAAACACAACACTAAGAATAGGGAATACATTATTAAGAAGAGCCTGTGGGTGCAGTCTGCGAGTGTGGTGGGTGTTCCACCACACTGACATAATTCTTAGCTCAAAAACTACATTAGCTAAAAGTCTTTAATCTCTGATGTAGCATTTTTGAGCATATTATTATATTGTGGGGCGTTTAAAATCCCCTGCCTCTTGATCATTTAACTAGTAGCTCCTCCTAACCACCCTGGGATATCCAGGAAGTTACAGATGCAACTAATATTTTTGTTATGCAATGTCAGAAATGCAGGTGAACATAAGACTAACTAAAAGGGAGTGGACTAGATATGCAGTATGTGTAGCCAGTCCACCCATGGGTGTGATACATAAATATAATGTGCTACACTGATGTTCAATAAGTAAACATATGGGTGAATAGAACGTTCTAGAACAAGTTGAAGTGTCAAGTGTACCAATAACACACTGTCAGTTTATTCAGTGGGCAGTGTCCCACATATACATCTTTGAGCAAATAGGTCTTGATTTGTCATTATCTCAAAGCATTTCACTCGCAACATAAGCAGTGGAAACAGCTTAAACTAAAAGCAAACAACCTAGGTTTTGCCAATAAATTTTTGGTGAAAATGCAATATTAGTAAGTTGCAATGCTCTGTAGATTACAGAGCAGTGGTTTAGCAACTATATAGGCCATCATGTGTCTGTCATTTTGTGTTATTCATATGTAACTGCCCGATAAAAATTGGTTTTAATCCAATGATTCCCATATTCTCGTTACAGTTATTTAGTTCATCTGAAAGCTAAAACATAACTAACTTAATGTGAGCTTCCTTGGGAAAATAAAATATATTGTTTATGCTATTTTAAGTTGGTTAAGGTTACCTTCTGCACTCATAGCCACTGTTCTGAGAGTGACTATGGCTTCAGCTGGGCTGGACACATTAAGAAATTGCACACATACTTCTACTGTCCCAACAGTATCTTGAACAAATAAAGTTGAACCTTGGCCTTCGAGTCTAACAATGGACCCTGCAATAATCAAATGACAAAAATAATGAAGAATTAACTAGCTAATACATCAATAAAAAAAAACAACTAATCATTTCAATTGTATACATAATTAAGTAAAGTACTTTCGAATTTGATAATTTTTCATTTGTTACCAAGTTTTATTATTTATTGGCAGGGTTGATGCAAGTATGGGTGGGGACAACAGGAGTCACACTTCACACAGATATATTGCATCTTGTAAGTATGTCACCATTGGTCATTCAATTTGCAAAATAATAAAAATGAGCTGCTTAATACAATGACCAGTACAACCTAGTTAGCATTTCAGTTGTTTTCAGCATCTTCGGTTAAGAAGATAAGAATTAATGGTCATGACAAAATTTGTGGAACAATTTTCTTGGACTAAATCAATTAAAAACTTTTTTCCATCTAATTTTTCACTATGGCTTTAAAGTTTTACTTTTGTTTAGTTGATGTGAAATTTTATATTTTTTCTATGAAATAGAAAATAGTTTACATGAGATTATATTGCTGCGTACAATCCCCACAGCAATGTAGATGATGTTTGCCCTCCTCCTTTGATGCACTTAGTACTCAATTTCCATCTTCCAAAAGCAACCCAGGGGCAAAAGTAGTACCTTCAACAGCTTTCCTCTGTGTGAATTGACAACTGTACGTAACACAAGAAACAAACCTCTGACTAGCACTACTGTTTTCTGAATCTGTCAAGGTATGCCCAGGGTAGTGATGAAGCTGCTCTAAAAACACCACTGAACAGCCCAAAAAAGCAAATATTATCTAGGTTTGTCTATTCTGACAGTTCCAGAGCTACTGTTTGGAAGTTCAGGAGAGGATTCACTACCTCTTTGACGCAATACAGTAGTAGTGCGCCCCGAAATAAACTTAAATGAACAGCCATTAAGTTTTAGCTTAGGTAGCCTCCTGTCCAAGTTTTTAGACTCCATTGGAGCCTTCCTTCGAAACAAAGTGCCTTTACAGCTCCATGAAAAGCTTTTTAGCTCTTTTTTGGCTCCCATAATGCTGGATATGGCCAGAAATCCAGGAGACAACGATACAAAACTCATGCGAATTTCAGCTCTTCCTGTGTCCTTTATTTTTAATTGTGATGAGCTATAGTTGTAGACAAAGAATGGTGAAGATGCGCTATACAAACTGTAACAGTAAAGCATAAAGATTGGATTCTTCCTGGGCCGGTGTGTGTATAATAAGTAGGGATGACAAAAAAAATCATAAATAAATAAATATCCAATTGACTTGAAGCTTCGGACGCTGCATCAGAAATCTAAAACTTACAGAATAAAAATATAAAACAAAAAGTCAAAAAATAATTTTAAAAATGTTTTATGGTGAAGGCTGATAAATAGAGCCAAATCAAAATTAAGCTCAACACAATGCTATTGTAATAGCATTTTGTTTTTATTATACTAATGGTATGCTACAGCATTCTAGATTGTAATAAACTAGAATGGTTACGAATTGAACACATTAAGTTGTTTAATACATTAATTTTCTACTAATGTGCTAAGAAAGATGCACTTACTATTATTGCTACAATCAAACAGATTTAACTCCAATACGTTAATAAAACCTTTAAACCTGCAGTTTTTTTTCACTTCAAATATTTAGAAGTGCAGCTTTTACAGCACAGTGTTTAATCAAAGTTTATTCAATTATTACTGGTGTAGCGAAGTTGAAATGTATTTTGTGACACTTACTGGAGTAAATATGGTATTTACATATGGGGAGGGGGCACAATCATTACCGATAAATTAAATCTTATCATTCATAGACGAAATTTTTGGCTATGTCCAAAAAAATCATTGCTCTGTCTACTGTTTCTCTGACTATAAACCCAAAAGTGGCTCAGAATATTGCCCACCCATTCCTACTCCCCCCCCCCCCCCCCCCCCCCCCCCCCCCCCCCCCCCCCCTTCCCACACACACACACAGTTCCTACACACATTTTTAATATAATATTATATTACAAGCATGGTAGTACATCTCACAGTTATATAGATTTAAATATGCTTGTAAGACTTATTTACTTATCACTTTGTGTCTATGGGATACAAAACACTTGTAGCTGTGGACATTTCAGTATCTGGGTCCATAATCTCTATTTTCAATAATGGAGGGAAAAAAAGAAGGATGGATAAGGGCATTATTCAGTACTAAGCAAAAGTATTAGAAAAAAAGCTCCTGGCTTCTATAAGAAGAGCTTCAAAATTAGATCTGTTTCCATTCTTGAAATTGTATTAAATGTAATATTAATGTTTTTTCTGACATAATATTTCCTAATTGTTGCCATTGAGCTACTGAAGCTTGAACGTAAAGCTGCTTAGAAAGAAAATACAGAACTTCAATTGTCTTATCACAATCAACATTAATGTTAACATAAACCTAACGTACCTTGTGCCATAATAAAGTTAAGGAGAAAAACAGTCAACATCAAATATATGGCTGACATCTTTTTGCTCTATCCGCGCGCTGAAGGAGTTACCAGGGTTTCACCGGGAATGCGCAGTTTTAAGAATTGCGATCGAAAGACGATCGCATTGGGGGTCACGCGTGCTACGGTCAAGCTACCCCACCCCCCGAGGTCTCTCTCAAATGCATTCACTAATAGTCTAGCGAAGCCTGACCTTGATTGATTGAGCTTGATCGCTACGCGAGGGAAATGCCACAAAGACCCTTTCCAACCAGCGTGGCGATCAGTGGTAAAGGTTTGGCTACTCCAGACTAATTCACAGCGCATGAGCGATAGGGCTATAGTACTCGGTTTGTCTGAAACAATGTGGAAGGGAGACAACAAAACATGATTGTCACTGCATTTTTAAAGGATACTTAGTCAGCCAGTCAAGCATAATAACTCTCCAGCAAGTCATTGCACCAAAGTATGCGCTTTACCACCATTAGTAAAGTTTCCTAATGAAGTAGGTATTTTGAATAGGCTTTACAGGGCTACTGGGTATGCACATTTTTGTCCATATATAATCAACGCAGATCAAAATACTGGCCTATACATTTAACGGTCAAACTCAGTTCCCAGCATGTTAGTTCCATTTAATGAAGCCACACAGCAGCAACGGTAATTTATTGTTAAATATACCAAATTATGAGTTCTCTATAAAACTGCATGTTGTATACACCATGAAAGATGACCCTTACTAGCCGCTATAACACAATAACAAGCAGTTGTGAAGTGCCTTTGTGAAGAGTTTTCTCATAAACCTACTTCTGAGAATATGTTATGAATTAATCATGTGGACATTATATTATGACAATAATTAATGTACGTCTTGAGTTAGTCTTCCCAGATCCAGGAAACTGCAAGACCAATAATTCTTGTGCCTGAAATCTATGTCTGCAAAGATTTTTGTGCAAATATGTTAATACCATCTAAGTGAAGAATTGTAAATGTAAATGAATCTCAGTTGCTTTCTCAACTTTTTGAAAATACCTTTACATACTTACCAATAGCTATTTGCTGCTGCAGGGTTAGATGAAAGCGTAAGCCATATTTTGTATAATGAACACTTCACTGCTGAGTGGTTCTTCCAGAAAAGGCTTGATACTAGAATATAGCTACCAGTAAATTCCTTAGGTATTAAGAAACTAGTATAATACTTAGCGGAGATATCAATATATAGCACATCAGTTTACTCATTGTAGTATAGCATGACTTGACTGTTCTAGTACCAGTACAGCTTAAATTAGTTCAATTTAATGGAATAAAGAAGTTTGAATGCAAACTCAAAGCAATGATGACTCTGATCATGTAAATATTCCTTCAACTTCCTTACTCTTTGTATGCACTGGGGTGTGACTTCAATGTTCCTCTAATGAAATGAGCAAGGCTCTTTTCATGGTGTTTCTCTTGGCATTTCTCCTATACTGCTCTGAGTTTATAATAATAATAATAATAATAATAATAATAATAATAATAATAATAATAATAATAATAATAGTAATAATAATAATAATAATAATAATAATAATAATAATAATAATAATAATAATAATCTCCAAGCAAAGTCCATTGGGAGGCAATGGATTAAACAGCCAGATGCTGATGTTTTTGAGAAGGACTAGAGACAGTGATGATCATCTCAATAATATCAGAACCAGAATAGCATTAAATATGTGGGTGCTAAACTGGCTGTCTCATTCATCACTGTATGTATAGAAAAACAGCAACTGTGGTCATCAGTGTAAAAAGTCAAGACTGTCTTAACGTACCTATTACCTTGAGCAGTTGTTGTCAGCCATCATCTTCACCAGCATCATTTTAGTGTACAGTGTAGAGATGAAAGTGGAGATTAGATGTAAGGAACCGGCAGCAATAGGGACGCTGATGGGAATTCTGATCTTGATATTGAAGTGAATGTGCTGATGTATGATATGATGAATGTGAATGTTCAAAATTCCTGTTTCACAATTGTATTAAAAAATTTCTGACAAAATCTCATCCATTTCAAACAACATGTTTAGCAAAGCACAATTCAGAAAATATGCATTTGAACATAATTATTAAGGTCTGTACAGCTGTACTAGACCTAAATAATTACTTACCTGTGAAGTATTCCTGCAATAATGTTGGGAATTACTTTTTGACCGCTCTCTGCAGAGGTCATTCACTAAGCTCCAAAAAATCATTTCTATTATAATTTCACTATGAGAAACTTCATTGCTAATTATTTATATACCTATAACTACGAATTGCAGGCATTCTTTTGGTAGCAAATTCATTGACAACTAGAAATAACGGGAAGAGAGATCATTAAAATTGACCATAGAATTTGCCGTCTTAACCAGGGACCAAGCAGAATGACGTAATCGCTAATGCATATTTAATAAGGCTAGTACGAAAGTGTATGACTTCCGGTTACGGTGGCAATTGGACTGTAACCACCACCCCCACATGGCTACCCACTGTGTAACCCCTCCCAAGCCACCTCCTGCCTCTAGGCTAACTTCCACATGGTTCTACCAACTACTACCGGCAGATAATAGTACATGTAGTAAATAATCGCAATAATGATACTAGTAATAATGATGGTAACAATGATAGCTATTGTAGTAACACAGACTAGTGGGATTGACAATTCCGTAGTTGCAGAATCAAAATTAGCTGCCTGAACTGAACAGACACAACTGATGGTGTCTGTTGCCCAGCAATGAAGAGTCACTGGGGGGCTGCCGATGATGGCTGCCTCTCACTAGCTGCAGTGCACGCAGATTTTCTGTGGTCTCCTGTGCAGCGAGAACATACGTGCTTGCACCTGCAAGGCATGGAAGCACACAATCTTCCATTGTTCCAGGTGAAACAAACCATTATTTCCTCTTCTTTCCCTTCACACTCTCCAAGGGAGGAGGCTGTGCAGGTTTCAAACTCCCTGCCGACAGGATGGCCTTACTGTAAATGGCCTGGTCCACTCTGCCAAACTCAGCTCTTTCCAGTGAGGGCCACTGTTGATTGAAGCAGCTTTTGTAAGTAACTTGCAGTTAAATGGCCAAATGAATATAGCTAATTGTTGTCAAGATTTTTCTTATAATACCTAGCACTTTACCTGTTATTGTTATTTAGAAGATTAGTGCAGCTTTAAGTTATGGCTTAGCCGATAGCTATAATATATTGTATTGGCAATGAATCATTCAAAATATCAAATGATTAATGTGTTAACAGTTCCTAATACTGATTTTAAACTAGGTATACCGGAGTCCTTTTTATACATTTTGCTGTAAGTTATGTTTTGTTGCTGTTGTTGAAATAAAGCATATAAGATGAGATACTGATAGCTGGGAGAATGATCTTGAATTTTCACGGCATGAAAGTTCACGAATTCTGGTAACCATACCCACCTTTGGCATATTCTTTATTGACAGCAAAGTTGGACTATGTAAGAATGCGTTGACTAAGCATGCATTATCTCAAATAGGGTGTTCATGAGAGTACCCATGAGCCCCCCCTTCCCCCCTCACCCTTGCCTACGGGCTTGATGTATATGTCTTGATGATCAAGGCTTACTGAAATATCTTTGCCTGGTTTACAGTGGACCTGCAAAGTTTACGAACTCTAGCTGGCTTTGTCCTGAAGTCGAGTATCTTCTGTGCAAACATTTGACAGTATATACATCCTGACAAGTAAAGTGAGATCAGAGATGTCTTGAACAAAGTTCGTAATCCAGGCACAAAAGTTTCTGCTATGACTGAGAGAAGCATGTTGACTCCAGGATGCCTGAAATAGATGATATGAACAATTTGAATAGTGGACCTCAAAAAGACAATCCTTGGTGTTTGGGAGCAGTATATAATCTCATAGAAGTACATTTTCTTGTGAAAAGTAGATGACATTGGTGCTATCTTCAAATAAATAGCTTGGCTATAAAATGTCTGTGAAGTAGAGAATGATATTTTTTGTTCATTATATGTCCAGCTGCCTGCAGTTGAAAATGAAACATCAAACTTAGTTCATTACTTTAAGTACCGAAGTATCCCAAAGCAAGAAAGCATTTGATGCAATGTAGATTTTATACAAAATGAATTTCATGACTTGATTCTATAGACTCCAATCAAAGGGTGAGAAATAGCTACTTGTGAGGTTGGTGAACTTAATTGGTATAACTTCCACTCCACTAGCTGTGCCATAGTGGGCGAGATTTGACTAGACAATTTATTGAAGTTGAAAAGTTGATTTTTAGCAAAGAAATCTGATGGCAAATATGACTTTTTTAATTGACTAACATAAAGATCCCACTCTCTGCATAGGCAAATTTTGAATATACATGTATTGATTTAAATTGCTCCCACTAATTCAGCAGTAGTGTTTCCCCATCGCAACGTTGTGGAGTCCCTGTGAAAATAGGTGAATTATCCTATTAAAAAGCTGTATAATATTTGGCTCTATCATACATTGAATAGGTAGGTCCCAGACAAAAACCAGCTAAGTGCTCAATATAGCTTGCCACACACACTGTGTAGTTTTCACCAATTATTGTAGTTTTTATGATTGAATTACAAGTAACCTACAACAGGTTTTAGTCAGGGAAATGTATAATTTATAGATCTTCTCTAGCCAATTACTGTTATTATTGTTGGAATACAATTGGTTGTGTAAAGAAGGCCTTATATACAACTCCTCTTGGGTCGAATCTACAATACTATGATATATATACATTACATTTTTAGTGACTAAGTTATTAGAAAGACTCAAAGTCTGTTATTTTGATCTATTCTACGCCATACAAACATGTTAATTTTTTTGAAGGGAGTTCGGAATGACACAACAATAAAGTACTCTTGGCGGCCTTTATTTAATAATTGTTATGCAGTATATGTTTCCTACTGTGTACTCTTACAACCTTAGAAATAGCCATCATGATTTTGGATTAGGTTTCGCATAAAATTTCCAGACAATTATTGAAAGGAAATTTTTCACTGATCTAAAATAATTTTTATCTGTGGTTATTAGTGATTGTCATGATCACAGTTAACTCAGTTTGGAATACCAGGGGTATAGTTTAGGCTAATGATCAATGTTCTGTTAGTGGAGCTTTTTTATATTCACATTGTAACCTAAACCTGTGTTTGCCTTTTTCATGATGCTGAAAGTATATTTAAGGTAGGATTTGTGCAATTAGAATAGAAAAAGCCACTGCATAGTGTAATACGAAATACAAAATGATCATTAGAGTTTCCAGTTAGACAATTTCAGTGACTTTTATCAAATACAATGTAGTACACTAGAGTTAGGTATATACGTGTACTTCATTTCATCAAAAAGGTATAATGTGATGAGGTAATTAGTCAATTAATTTTAGCTCTTTACAGCAAATTCTTTGAGAAGTATCTACTCTCTCCTTTGATTGTACAGTTTGACAAATATTAAAAGTATCACATTTCTTTTGGAATATAAAAAATAAGGTATTTAACTAAGTGCTTAATAATACAATAGGTAAAGCAAGCACAAAAATTATCAGTTGAATGTGAAGCATTTTAGAAGAATCTGGGGAAATGGTAAAAAAAAACAAAATGACCAGTGAGTACGCAAATTACTGGCATAATACTTACCACATTGTGGTGTAGGTTGAGACCATGTTGTATTTTCTTTACACAGTGCCACACTTGCACCCATTAAGCTAAAGCCACTTAGGCATGCATAGTGTATTTCTGATCCTATTAATCTTGAATGTACATAAACTATTCCATTTTTTGGTCTCTCTGGCTGATTACAACTTCCCACTGAATATGTAAAAATATTTACATATATTTTATACATAATATCACATTAAGATAATTATGCAACATACCACATTTTGGATCAACACCAATCCATGCAGATTCATTACAAATTCGTATGCTAGAATTAGAAGGTACCAACTGAAAATTTGGGGAGCAAGTATATGTGGCATTATACTCTGTTCCTTGGCTACTTATTTGTACGAATCCATTATTAGGAGGTTTCAATGATGGACACAACATAATGGCTAATAATACACAAAGTACATAACCTTGCAATTTTGGTAAAAAATAATCAACTATTTTACTTACTATGTAGCTTGAGTAATAAACATAATAACTATAGTCTGTTTAAATTAGGTTAAGTAAACATAATCACTATAATGACTGCTTCAAATTAAAAAAAACACGTATTTTATTCTGAGAAAAATTAACTACAACAGCAGCAATATTTGAAGGTTCTCAACCTGCTCTTGATAAATAGTGACATGAAGGAACATAATGGAAGTCACGAGCATTATATGTACAGAATGTCAGCTAAGAAGTCTCTAGAAGGTGGTCAACTGTGCGGTTTGTGGTGAATGTCAAAGTTCCAAGTGTATCTCTGGGGATATATTTTCCCTACAGCATCAATCAATACAACCTTTTACTATTTGTATGACAAGTACCGAGTGACAATGTTCACTTTAAGTTTCTTACTTGGATTAGTGAACACTATCCTTATGTTGTGTTCATTATTTTGAAATAAATCTGGAGTGCTTGGATTAAAGAATACATTGGCCACTTCTGTCCTTCTGGATATTATAGGGAATTGTGAAAAATTCATGACCACGCAATACTGTGTAAAGTTACCCCCAGAAGTTGGGGGTATGTTAATAGTTCTGGTGCTAAATATATTTCTGCTTTGAAATGGATGTGCTGCAGTAATGATAAACAAATAAGTAGCAACATTTATTATACTGGGAAATAAATGCATGCAACAATCAAACTTGCTGTACATTGCAATCAGTTGTCCTGACAAAAACTATTATAGTACCTCATGATTAAAATGTTCATCAGTTAGGCTGATGGTAATAATAATAAACAAAAAGTGGTAATATTTAATAAATATGTAATTATATACTTAATCCATCCATTATATATAATTAGAGGCAAAAATCTTACGATTGAAATGTTCATCAGTTAAGTTGACATGAACTATTACTGGACGAAATACGTCACCAGAGCTGGTAGGTCTTATGCAGGAAGTATAAGTGTCAGATTCTGTTGGGTCCACCATAATGGTCCTTGGTCCGATGATGTGAAATGTGACATCTAATTCATAAGTAATAATTGAATTGGTATTGGCTAATAAAGTGATCCGTTAAATATTCCATATGAATATTTTTTTTTAAATAGAGGCACACATACTATTACAATTGTGCTGATATTGCATACTATAATAAACTAATTACCATTTACATTTTTACTTACGGTTTCCTTCAATAAAAGTAATTTCTGCAGTTTGAACTTCATATTCAACAAATGAATAACCATGGGTTAATGAAATAGAATATCTGACATCATATCCGGTTATATTGCCATTACTTATGAGATTAAATAAGAGACAACTCTTGGTACTACTTTGGCTTAATGTGAAATAATTGCTGTTTGCTTCATTTTGAAAGGATATAGATTTTGGGTGAAAGTCTGCATAGTAATAAAATATTATTTAAGAGTCAGCTATTTTAAGTTTTATTTTATTTATTGTGAACTTTATCTCTTCACATTTATAAATCAGCTATGGAAGTATTTTTTTGTCTACTCTTACACTGCTCATGGCATTAAGAATATTTGAGTTATAATTAAGAAATATAATTTTAAATGGCAAAATTTCTCAGCCAATATTGTAAATTAATACTTAGTGAACATATTGGCTTTAATTATTTCATCCGAGAATGACTGAATCATTGAAAGAATATAGTTTTATTGAATTGAGGTCTCAAGTTCAAATTTCTGGAGAAATATCATATTATTGATATCTACATATAATACTTATTGCACCAGTCAGCTACAATATGGGGATATCTTTTAAATGCACCAAAATAATAGGGTTAAAATACCATTTCTTGCTTGTATATTGTATCCAATATTCAGTAAAAATTCTTCTGAAATATTTCCTGAGTATATTACAATGCAAAGTGTTGTTCTATTTATTAAAATTCCATCACTTAGAGAGAATGTAGTTGCATTTTCATAATAAGTATATTTTCTTTGAATAAATCCGATGTAAATTTCTATCACAAGTTAGTAGATATAGTTTTATAATAAGTATATGACTATACATCATAATAAGTATAATGAATATTCATTATTATTGTAACACAAAAATTTAAATACACTCTTACAAGCACACAAATATAAAGGTCATAGTGTGTCATGATTTTATATAATTGCATTTTTTTTGCAGCTGTAATTATTGTGCTAACCAGAAAAAATTATTTAGGAGTAAAAAGAAAGCAACACAAGTTACAGTGATGGTATTGATTTCATCTTCCATGCCATTTTTGCATTTTCTAAAACAGTTCTTTTTTACATCCCTCCCATCTCCCCTTCATCCCTATTATCACTTAAAATTGATTAAGCAGATAACCCTCACCCTCCATATTTTGGCTGTCATACACTTATGCCTTTACATAATATATTTATACTGCATAAAGCCTTGGCATATGACCAATAACAGTCTAACAACCTCACATGTAATATGAGTGATCTTTGTGTACTAATAGATTTTTACTTACTTAATTTTTTTACTAATAAAGGTGTTCATGATAGAAATACTTGCAATGGTTTTAATTAAGTTTGGGTGACATATATATTTTACATATCATCAAACATTACCATAAATATGGGTTGTTAAGCCCTCTCCCCACCCCCACTTATAACTTCAAATGGTATAATGAAGTAAGCGCTTAATAAAAAGGGCCTCTAAACAGCGAGTGGTAACCAGATAAGTTGAGTGCTAATTAGCAGTTGACAAGACACGTGGAGTGCCTAATACACAGTGCTAGAAGCCGGGAAGAAAACTGGCACTTAACAATAAAGTCTACAGAATTTTTAAAATTTGCTGACATATAATGAATAATTCTAGTGACAAACAAGATTTGCATACGACTACATGTGAAACATTTTTTATTTTAGCCAAAGGTTATTACAGCTCAGCCAATTTACAAACACATATCTATAGCTTTTCATTCACTATGTTCAGTTATAATACTCATTTATAAATACCAAATTGTCATCACGTTTGTAGCAATCAATTTAGCAAATTATTGTAGCATTTCAACATCTGTATGTATTTGGTGTTGATGAGGTTCCCATCTCGAAGTAATGTAGTTGGTAGTTGGTGATATTGTATAGTCCAATATGTTTTGTAATTGATGTTTTAGTTATAATTGGTTTTTAATAACTTACTATCTATATTTAGAATGTTTATATGCAATACTTGATTTGGGCAGCTGGAACAATTGATGATTAAATTTCGACTGGAGTTTGTGGTCACTACAAAATCTCTTCCTCCATAAAGAGCAATCTTGCAGAGTGATGTAGTGGGATCAATTATGGGAAAGATTAAGTCACTTTCTATGTTTCCTGTAGCTAATATTATAATAATAATCTTTAATAAGTATTTGAGCTTTTGATTATATCTAAATAATTGAGCATGGATTTTTATTGAAATTTTTTACAGTGATCTTGATAATTGATATTGAGTGATCAGCATGTAAATCAATTAGATAAATTGTGAGGTCAATAAGAACTTACCTGTAATAATGCAATTTTGTATAAAATAGCATGCAGTAGCAGTTAGTGCCAATTGCACATAAACAGTAAGAATTTGAGATTGTCAGACTTGAACAGTTGGAGGAAGAGAGACGAAGAAAGATAGAGGAGAGAGACTTAACACTTTTGTGTGCTAAAGAGTGAGGTCAGATTGGTCTGTATTTGGATAAATTAGTCATAATAATGATGGAGTGTGAGATTGGGGGCAAGAACTGGGTGTTACATTTGACAACTAAGCTGTGCCAGAATTGGACTGTTAATTGATGCGGGTAATGACTTTCAAGATATTAAGGCTTCCCTCGAGTCGGAGGGTGAAACTGAGTCCACCTTTGTCTCAAGGTTGCTGGCCCTAGGGGGATTCTGTTGTGTGATAGTGATGTTCTATGTATCCCCACTGATAGTGATCAGTATAGACTTGAGACAGATTCATAACTAGAGGTGATATTTGGATACCAGTTGCATTCTACTCCAAGCAGCTCCAAGGTGCCCAGTCTAGATACTTTGCCCAGGAACTGGAGGGTCTTGCCTTGTATCAGGCTATAGTACACATTTGCATACTACCTGTACTGTAGGAAGTTTACTGTCATGACGGACCACAAGATATTGGTGTCTCTGATGTCAACCCACCAACACAAAAGACGTCTTCTTAAGTGGGGCTAGCTAACTGAATTTGACTTTGACTTCGCTTCTGAGTTCTCTGGACTCTACCATCTAGAATAGAGAGTGAACTCTAAACATCGGGTACTGGCATATCTGATTGGGGCACCCTAGTATGCTTCTCTCAAATCAGCATTTGAAAATGTGGCCGCAAATACATTTTCAACTAGTCACGTATGGTTCAGATCTTGCCTTTTTTTTAAGGAGGTGTGGTACATCAGCCTTGCTTACTCATCTTCACGTATTTGGTCTGCCCACAAGATAGACTGATGTTCTGAGCAAGTTAACTCTGTTTGCCCAGGATATATAATTGTTGGGTAAAACTCCTGTTTCTGGAGAGCAGTACTAGGCTGCAGGCTGTGGACATTGAGCAGTTCTCTGTCCATCTTCTGGTGGACCTCAGCTATCCCGGAGTGAAGTTTCTTATGAACAGTCTGATTTAATATAATTATTGCTATTAGTTGAGCTATGTTGAACGTAGTATTCAATATTATCTGGACGTTTCAGACTGAGGTCCGAGTCGGTTTCCTGTAGACTGTAGTGTTGAGTTGTTGGTGTTGTCTACTGATGTTAACGTCCAGGAAGGGAAGTTTGCCACCTTCTTCTGTTTTTATTGTGAACTGGATGGATTCTCTGAGGCTATTGATGTGCTTGTGAAACTCCATAAGTTTTTCTTTACCGTGCGACCATAGAACAAATGTGTCATCCATGTATCTCAACCATAGGGTTGGTTTGTACTGAGCACTGTTGATTGCCATTTTTTCAAAGAATTCCATGTAGAGATCAGCAAGAACTGGGGAGAGTGGTGATCCATATGTTTGCTCATAGACATCATCTTCAACCAAGAAGTAAGTGGAGGTCATACATAGCTTGGTCAAGTGACAGATTGTTGCTGGTTCCATGTTAGTCCTGTCTTCCAGTGAGTCATCTTGGTTGAGTTTTTTTTCTAACTACTTCCAAGGCTTCTTGGATTGGGACCTTGGTGAAGAGGCTCTTTACATCTAAGCTGACCATAAGATCCATATTTTGTAAGCACACATTGCTTAACTTCTCCACAAAGTGAGCGGAGTTCTTGATGCATGACTCTGAATGTCCTCTGATGGGTCCAAGGATCCTAGCCAGCTCCTTTGCTAGATAGTATGTTGCTGAGCCAATTGAGGATACAATAGGACGAAGTGGAATCTCAGGCTTGTGGATCTTTGGTAGCCCATATAGCTGTGGTGGGTAACTGTGTTGGGGGAGCAACCTTCTTCCTAAGCATGGTATTAATCTCGCCTTTCTTCTCCGGTACCTGTAGACTGTCACAAATAGACTTCTCTAGTTTCTTAGTTGGATCTTTCTTCAAGAGAGTGTAGCTGTTATCATCAAGAATGTCTTGGATCTTTTTTAGATAGTCAGTTCTGTTCATGACAACTGTGGCATTTCCTTTGTCTGATGGTAGTATTACAATGGATTTATCATTCTGGAGTCTGGACAATGCTCGGGATTGTCTTTTGCCGAATTCAGTTTTATAGTGTGTTTTCTTGTATTTGTCAATGCAAGACTTGACACATTCTTGAAGTTCCTGTGCTGAAGGTGGATCTAGGAGCCTAGTTGTACTTTCTGTGCTAGTAATAATTTCCTTGATCAGTAGTTTATGTTGTGGGATGGCAAAATTCATTCCAAGTGATAGTAATTCTTTTTCATCTTCATCCAATTGTCGATTGCTAAGATTCCCCACTGCTTCCACTTTTTTCCCCAAGTTCACCTTTTTAATTTTCTCAGATTGATAAAGCAGTCGTTGGAATTTCCCCTGCTGTTTTGTCTTAGTGTCATTGAAAACTAGTATGTTAGAAGTTTGTCAGCCCATTCTAATACTAACCTGAATTTTTGTTGGTCTTGTTTGATTAGTCTTCCCAATTCAGATTTAGTATTTTTAATCTGATGGTTGAGATCTTGCTCCATCTAATATGTTTGATTCTTTCTCTGACTAATGCCTGTCCTGTCCTTTTGGCAATATTCTTTCCTTTCTCTGACTGTATAGGTGTTAGGACTCTCAGACCACTAGGAATGATCTTCTTGTTACGGCACTTGATCAAGAAGGTAAGGTGATTCTATTCTTTCTCATCAGTTGGTGGTGGTATGGGTTTCTGCGCCTATTTTTGACTAATAAATGTGGGAAATCATTGGATTCAAAGGCTTCTTGAAGGTAATTAAATTCTTCCAGAACCTGTGTACCTTTGAAACCAGACAGAAAGAACACAAGAGGGCAATCAGATATGATGACCAGAACAACGGCATTGCTGTTCATGCCAATACTGCATGCCATACCATCCAATGGGAAGAAGCTGAGATTCTCGCCAAAGAACAAGACTGGCATAAGAGGATTCACTATAATTGTATCACCCAGTTTTGTCTCCATTGCCTTGAGCGACACTTTGAGAGATAACCTGAGCTCTGTCCGGGGTTATAATTATGACTACCTTGAATATACTTTAATTAGAATTTAATCACATGAGGTCCCAAAGATTACGATACGATTACGTAACAATGATGTAATTTAGCAATGAAAGTTCAGCAGTTGCTGCGAGTAACTGCTTATGGTGAGAAATACACATAGATAGTAATTCCAAAACTCCTCATGCCGCCACACATTAGTCAAAGTTTCTTAAACAGCTGTGCAGTCAATGCCTTCGTAATATTATCAGCCACTTTATCAGAAGTGTCAGTTGTATATGACCAGCTGCAAAAACAATTACCATATAAAAAGAAACTTGATCGCAATGTATTTTTAGTAATACTATGTGTTTGCATTGTGCTCATCAAACATCTTCAAAACTATAGCTTCTCATTCAATAGGTCACTAATTAGCTGCAAAAATCACACAGCCTCTTGTCCTGCAGAAGCATCTGTGGTTGATAATGCCATACATGTCTGTATGCTGCTTCTCCAATTAACAAACAGTACAGATTGCTTCAGAGCAACTTACAGGAATAAGATTGCAATCAGTATTTGCTGGTGTGTGAACTGGCACATAACAATTCCAAAATAGCTAGAAAAAGGGCCAACTATGTCAATACCTCATGGACTTAAATACTAGTGGAAAGGAATGCCCACTTCCAGCAGCCATGTGGTAATAGAAGTCATGTGATTGCTTCAATATACTCTACAAACTAGCTAAGAAACTAACAAACACCACTGAAGTGTGAATGCTAATTGTAATACTTACAGTATATCTTCTTATAATATTATTGTAAAGAAGAATTGGAAACTCATTAATTCTTAGCTATATAGGGAAACTGCTGGACATAGGATCTTAACCATATCTCCAAATAGATGGATATCTAGCAGCTATCTTGTGACTTGTAGTAATTCAAGATTGTAATATCTGTAAACAATCAAGCATTAATTATGCATCACTGCATTTGTGATAAAATTTCATACAAATTATTAACATAATATTATTTAAACTTACTAGCTGTACTTATAACTTTTAACCTTGCTGTAGCATTAGCACGAAAACCTACAGGTACTTGTAGCTCCATACAGACAGGAATGCCGCCAGAATCTTCCGTAACAGATATAATAGACCCGTTTCCCACAAGATGTAAAGTCGCTTCTATAATGTAATTTATAATATCTCAATTTCGCAAAATGTAGTTATAATATTTAATATGCAATTGTAAACATAACCAAACTAACACATATGATGATAAGCAATACAATCCACTTTATCTTTGTTAAATATAACTTGCTGTCTACATCATTTCTAATTACATAACTTTTATCTCCATCATCTCTAATTACACAACTTACTATCTCCATCATCTGTGATTACATAACTGACTACAGAGTTCTGCATAAATTGGTCTGGTCCAGCATTGAAGGAGATAAAAAAATCCTCATCCAGTTCTTTTATATCATCTCCAATAATTTCGACTGAAGTACAGTAGATATCATTTTGTTCCATTGAAACTGCAGAAAATGTCCATGACTGAATATTATAGATATAGTCTTCGTTTGCTTAAAGGGAAGAAAATAAGTACTAAATGAAATTAGATCCCGTTGCTATATTGTTACTAGGTGTACTAACTTGGTAAGTGTGCACTATTTTTTGCCTTTAGCCATTTCTTCGAAAATGCTGATAAACAAAGTTGCTAGTGGCAACTGGGCATGCGTAAACGGGATCTAAAATAGTTAGAGCATGCGCGCTTATGCTCTAACTATTACTTGAGGATTAAATTAATTTTACTGAATTAATTTAACAGAAAAGAATATCAAGTACTTAATGTCATTGATGACTAAATTAATGTAGTCACACTTGTGCCTGCCAATGTTGTTTTTGATAAAGAAATACTTCCCTTGCAAATGACCACATTCTATACCGTTCCCAATTCTTACATTAACAAACTTTAAGTAGTTTCAAATAATTACTAAATACTTAAATAGCCCAGCTAGTCTTACTGTGTTTAAATTAAGTTTAATGATTTTGTATGTTGTACATATTGTTGTTTGCTGACTATAGATTATGTAAAATTTACTAGGAATAGCGTGCACATCAATATAAATACATTATCTCATTTGTTATTAGGAAACTTTTTCAGTTTATCATAGCCACAACTAAGATAACTGGTGTCATATTCTGTACTCTGTCCTTCTTCCAAATAGGATATAATCTTAGTACATTTGAATTCAATTAAATTGATTGTTACCCTAAATAAGATTTACTACTTTATTTTATTTCTGCTAAATAATGCTGCAATTAAATGTTCCATTAGCTTACTAGTTGCACTACCATCCATATTAGTTGCCACAATGGTTACATTTCTTTGTATCAAATCTATTGATGTTGTACGACGAAAACAGGTGAGTTCAGAACCAATATCTCCATAATTTCCTTCATTTATAGTATTGAAAATATTATTATTTAACACAAACTGTGCCTCTGTAAAGAGTTAAATCTGGTAATTACATATTCTAAATTGTATTTTAAACTATTAATTCAATCTCAAATATTTTAAGCTATAGGAATACAATTCAATTTTTTGAAGATAGTAAACTCTAATATTATATGTACAAATGAAACTGTATTAAAAATATGAGTGCACAAAAATGTCAAAAAGGTGTATTATGGCTAGTATGGCAATATTTAGCTATTTAGGATGCGGTGATCCTTGCAGCACAATCTTGAGTTGCTTGAATTTGTCAACTTTTGAATCAAGATTGCATGGCAGTTTTTTTTAACAGTGCCCTCCAAATTCTGTTAAAAGTCACCAAACCTAATTGAATGCTAATACCTAGACAGTATGACAAACAACTTAAATAGTGGACTATACCAGTTTTCAAGACTCAATGCTTGTATGCCAGATTCAATAGAAATGACATAATCATGCTGAAATTTGATGTGCACCACAAATGCGGGTGATATGCAAAACATGAGCAATTCTTGTTTCATCATAATAATATTAATGGCCATTTATACTGAACATTCTTTGCAGTTCACAATAGCTTGTTCACTGCAACAACAATTGTTTGTCCTTTGCAATATCTGTGACATCTTGAAAAACATACAGGAAGCCCATTCTAAATCCTAAACTAATTGGTGTCACACTCCCTTAATGACTTATAGGTGATGGCATATCTGAAAAAGTGATGTATACACTTATACCATTTTTCATTCCCAAAAATGGACAAAATAGGATAGACATAATATAGCCAGCTACATTATGTAAAAAAATGTAACAAACAAAAAAAATTGTTGAAGATTATTTTAGGCTAGCAGTCTCTCACTTAAGTTTAAAATAGATAAGCAACCGGAACTTCCAATTCTAATACTTAAAAAAATGTCACATTATTTTTTCTGACTAGAAACCAGTGCTTACATGACTTTTTCTATACACTTCAATTAGACAATATTGTTGCATAAACTGGCTCTCTATTTGTAATATTTGGTAAAACTTATAACTTACTATCATCATCAATGAAGAAAATAGTGGTTACTTTGTTCATAAAAATTTCTGTTCCATCTGGATTTTGCTGTACTAATGCTACAATATGAGTTCTGTTATATTGAACTGCATTATTATCATTAGTTCTGAACATCAAGCAACTTTCACTTATATTACTGTTGCTATTATGTGTTAAATTAAAATTTGAAGCGGGTTGAATAAGATCTTGGTATCCTATACAACAACAATATATAATTATTATGACCATCATAATTATAGTATACTTTCAACAAAGTTATCAAAATTTCATCTAAAATACTAAATGAACCATCTAGATGGTTAAAGTTACTTGAATTTGAGCTACAAATGAATATATCGGGTATAGCTAAGTTTGTGGTTTGAATACATTGGAAAAGAACAGTCATTAATTGTCTTGACATCACAGATTAAAAAATGGGCACATAACTTTCTGTGACTAGAACTGCATAATGTGGCTAATTTTAATTTCATAGTTTAATATTTTAGTAATTTTATCTTTATCTTTACAATCTCATAGATATTTTAACAGGTGTATTTTAATTTGATAAACTATAAGTAACTTTTGTATAAAGTATAATACTTGAAATATCATTCATTTTGATAGCAAAAGTAAGCCTAACATTTATTAAAAAGGTATTTATATAATACATACATATTTCAAATTCATTCACCACTTTGAACATTAAATAAAGTAGTATAATAGTAGCTACTAAGGAAGTGGATATAATATAATTGTGTGTCCACTCACCCCATCTCA
>WLWI01001333.1_pt1 | contig 21522 bp, 14 predicted proteins | sample 6701501 | NCBI WGS metagenome assembly WLWI01 (sample SAMN12718690, study PRJNA515312) | sponge metagenome | isolation source: marine sponge | host: Mycale hentscheli | place: New Zealand: South Island, Marlborough, Capsize Point | collected 2014-11-01 | reverse complement strand
TACAGATTAAGTGGTCTTTCAAGAAGAAGTGGTCTTTCGTCAGGGGGGGGGGGGGACATAAAATTTTACTTAGTCATGCCAGACAAGTATTGTACCATTAATTACCAATTTGTTATATTATTTAAGAATTCCTCTGGTTATCATTAACAATTAACAGAAAATCAGTATTAACTATTGAAAATTGCAATGGATGTAAGTAATCAGTAAGTTTAGTTTGCTTCATGTTGCTAGTATCACATAATCATTCGTGCAACAATGTCTTTGCTTTTAGTAATGCATTCAAGCAGCTCAGAATTTTCTTGTCCAAGGGCAAAGTTTTGAAGGTCACTTAAATGTGCCATGGCTTTTTTGATTTATGTGAATGAAAGAGTTAATTATTATTAATGAATGATTTTAAAGTCATTTGCTTTAAACTTGCATTTCTCTTGATGACAGCTAAATCTCTTATCTGCTTCAACAGTAGCGCTGATGTGGGAGTACTCTCCTACTGTCACTCGCTTAGTGCAAGAAACAGAGTGATGAATTAGATGACCTCTGGTGGATACAGTTATTCTGGCCTTTGGCTAGTTATGAAGCAGACCTAAAAGTTCTTCCATTTTTTACCTCAGCAAGCATTTGTTAAGCATATCATTATAATAGCCTATAATTCAGTTAAAGTTGCTGCTCTGGTCTGGACGACTGGAGCTAAGCTCAGACAATTGTAACTACAGATCAGCTGTAATGAAGTTTATCATAGCTAACCAGTACAACTTACCACCCTTAGAGCAGCCTCAGAAGTGCTAGACCTAGATTGGGAGATAAAGACAGCGGTTGGACTGTTACAGAAAAATTGCTGATGTCAGCAAATGGTCGCTAATTTAAGCCTCTACACCGGTCGTTGGTCACAAAGTCTTATAAATGGAGTGGTCGTTGGTCAGAGGGGTCTCTCAAGAGAGGGACCACTGTAAAAAGTACATTACCATTTTTAGCTGGAACTAAATTGGATTTCACAGAGCTCCTCAATAATAATTTGGGTGGGTGTAGGTATCTACAACATTCCAAACATCAGTGACGAGGGCAATATCTCCTTTTTTTTGTGAATGATTTTCAGCACCTCTTCCCACCTTCTCCCTCCAGTATATGTGTGCATGTACAGTACATGTGTTATGACCAACACAAAGTGGCATCATCCAGTGCCAGAGTCTAGCATCAGCTGCATCATGTGGTTAGCTATGAGCCTAAAGGTGATGTTGAAGACTTGTTTACTACTGCTGGACATGTTGTCAACATTGATACATTACACCATGGCTAGTCCACTAATTACTGAATCTGGTAATGTGGTCATTTTGTACACAGCACAGTGAAAGTGGGGAGGAAAAATAGGTAAAGTGTCCTCTTATTTTTTAGAGCTATAGCTGTGGTTATGACGTCTATCATAGTTTCATGTCCATATCACTGCTTAAGTTCTGGAAGGTACATGTGTTAACATAATATCATTTTTTCCCTCAGTTTAGTACCACTGTATGTTTAATAAAACTTGACCCGAAGTTTCGACTTTTTGCCGAAGTCCTCATTCTGGTTATAAGTCACTAATATTTAACTCCTACAAAGCCAACAGGTCTGCCCTCATAGATGTTTTCTTCAAAATTTATTTCATACTTTACCACTCACAGCTTGCATTATTATTTCTATAGAGCCTAAAACTACTACAACTACATGCAAGTTGATACACGAACCTAAACTTTCATCTTTTATGGGGCAAGGGAGGGAGGGGGTGCACGTACGTATATTATCACATAATAACATCCAACATCATTGTCTGGTCAAGTTCTGTGTTATAGTGAATTTTCACCATCGTTTTGAAAGTGTAGGCAAAATTATTCTTTGAGTTACTTTCTTTATCTTAAAGACTCAGTCGGTTATTATGTCTTTTCTTCTACTGGTTTTGTTGTCAGTGGTAGGGGTGGGGAGAAAGTTTTCCCCAAAGTTCTTACATTTCCCTTCGCAGTGAGAGAGAGAAAGAGAGCATTAGACTTGCCAATGCTACCACTATGAGTAATTTACTCAAAAAACAACAACTTGTTGTGAGCTGCAAGAGTAATGCTGTAGAGAGTGGTATAATATGTTTTCTGCAAGCATATAAAAAATCACCAAAATAAGAGCTACTCTGCAGACTATTAAACTAAAGAGTGGTCTGTAATAACTCGTAGTAAAAAAGAATAGCCCTTCTTCATTTTTCAGGTGGAACATTTCATAGTTTTTCTTTTTGATAAATACGGAACATGGTAATTGTAAATGAATTTTAATATCCTGTTTACTTTGTTGTTTTGTTTGTTTAGTCATTTTGTCAGGTTCTGCTGAACTCATTTGTTCCACGACTCAAGTGCGTGTTGTCATGTACCTTGAACACAACAGCTTGTTGTATGAAGATCTCAGAGTCGTCTGTAAAGGACACGAACCTGTGAGTGAATAATGGGACTGGAGAAGGGGATTATGATAGGAGGATTGAATTGATCGGCAGGACTTGGTAGGACATGTCAAGGGTAATTAATTGCATAGATACCATTGGGTTTTTGGAAATTAAAAAAAATATGTTAATCTCGTGTAACTCTCATTTTCGCATTATTGTTATACTTTGACTTTAACTGTGTATTGCACAGGCCCAGAGCCTCCAGCCTTCAATGCTTAATTTCAGTAGCTATAGCATGTTGCTTCAGTTCGTAAGTCTCAGTGCGCATGCGTGAGAAGTAGTCATCCTGTCTGTTTGTTTGTTTGTCACACTCTGATTTAGGAGAAAACTGACAATTGATTTAGGTATGAACTTATTCAGAAACGATGATTTAAGACTTTATTGTGCTACTTTTTTTATATTTCAGGCTGGTATTGAGAAAACACAAAACTATCTACATAGATAGCTTTTGTGGGTAATGCCCCCTTTCATCAGTAATCATGTGAGCAAATAATTTCTTGTATGTGTAGTTTGCTTTATGCTGAGAAGTTAACCAAGTGTGTGTCATGTTGAAGCTATCAGTGAGTGTTCCTTACATGTTTAACTTTTCTTATAAAGACAGCACTTACATCTACCCCTTTTGTTGCACACCTATTTGCTGATTGGTGTGAGAACGATTTAAGCTAACTGTGTATAGCAACGCTGAGGGTTCGCACCTTTGCTGCTTTATTTTATTTTTGGTATCTGTTTCAGTAATTCTTGGTTCCTTAAACCTTTTCCTCCCCATACACACCTTACCGAACTGATAATCTGAAAAATATTGAGGAATATTCTAATAAGAAGGTGAAACTTTTTTTTGGAGAAATAGTTAATGATCTTTGTGCAGAATACCTGAAGTAACATTTTTTGTATGGAAGAAACTTTGTGGAGGAGAAATAATGGAGCATATGATTGGCTGCAACACTTCTTTGTCACATGTAGCCAGACCCTTTACCAACTAATCAATGCTATGTGGGGAAAGGAAGGAGCCTGGGAATTATACTTCATGAGACTCACTGCACGTGACACTGGTAATATTCATTACTCGCACAAAAAACCACAGCAATTCAAAGATATTTTTTCATTTGTTAATAAATAGAAAATAAACTAGAGAGTTGCACTAACAGGCCTAGGAGTGTTACATGTAGTACCTTTTTGTCTTCTTCCCTAACCTTGTCGTCAATCCAACATCGAGAAGCAGCGTGAAGTGGTGCGAAGTGGGTTAGGGAAGAAGACAAAAAGGTACTACATGTAACACTCTATGGCTATTGTGCGCAGCAAAGAAAAAAGCGGAGCTCCTTGGGGTTACTGACCTTTATAGGCCTGTTAGTGCAACTCTCTAGTTTATTTTCTATTTAAACAAATGAAAAAATATCTTTGAATTGCTGTGGTTTTTTGTGCAAGTAATGAATATTACCAGTGTCACGTGCAGTGAGTCTCATGAAGTATAATTCCCAGGCTCCTTCCTTTCCCCACATAGCATTGATTAGTTGGTAAAGGGTCTGGCTACATGTGACAAAGAAGTGTTGCAGCCAATCATATGCTCCATTATTTCTCCTCCACAAAGTTTCTTCACACCCTCTAGCATTTTTTAATCCATCTCAAGTTCTAAATGATCTCACTACCTAGTCACATGATGACCACAATTCTCCTCCTGTCTCATTCTCATCCAGTTGTGAGTTCCAAGTGACTCCTCGCTGCTCAGCTCTAGCGAAGGGAGGCCAGATGTAGATTTTTCAGTGCTACCCCAACCTTTAGTGAGAGAGAGAGGGGAATACAATCCCTTAGTGGGATGGAAGGGGAATCACTCTCTTTTGGTGGGAATAGCAGCAAAAGGACTCCTTGGTCTATCCTGTGTTCCTCCGTATTCAATGACTCCATGGATGTGGCTGCCATACTTTGGCATTTACCGCAAGCCCTGCCCACGATGCCTGCGGGTTCGCGGAAAAGACTGCGGCTCAATTCCGGCAGGTGTGAGGATGAAGGTACAGAGGGTGGAACTGTTGAAGACCTTGGGGTGGAGGGTGAAATAGTCGAGCCCTCAGATCGCTTTGAGGAGGACCAAGTCAACCTACTGGATGAAGCAGAGAGCTTGGAACTAGTAGTGTTTGACCCCAGCGTCAATTCAGGAGTGGCTTGGGAGCCTCACCAGTGCCTTAGCTCATTTCTACAGAGGCGTTTCAATAGATCCCTCTCTGATTCAGAGAGAGAGGCCATCATAAAAGAATTCCCAAAGCCAGACTCTGTTGCTTTGTCAGTCCCCAAGCCTGATGATCAGAATCAGATTAAATATTATTTGAAGGCCAAGGGATAAAGGACCCACATTTTGGTAAGAAGACTCTGTTCAAGATCCAGGAGTCCATTCTGGATGTGGCAGGCCCTCTACTTGTCTCTGGGAAGAACTTCTGGAAAAGAATACCCCTCCACCTTCGAAGGAGAAACTTTTAGGAGTTATTCAGAGGTCATTGATGCTCCTGGGAAGTGCCTCCCATCATTATCTCACAAGAGAGACGGAAGGTCGCTTGGACCAAAATGAACACCAAGCTGAAGAAGCTACTGGCTCAAGAGGCTTACCCCAAGCATGAAGGAAATTTGTTTAGTCCAAACTGTCCAGACATGGCTTTGAAGAGGATCGAGATTGACAAGACAATGTCTAAAGTGTCAGGCTCAGCTGTGCCCTCAACCTCAGGAGCATCCACCAAGCGTGCGAAATACACTGATCATCAAGATCACTGGAATTTTGGGGGGGGGGCGTGACCCTCATTCCCAGTATGGCGGGAAGCGGGTCCACAACAGGCAGGGGCTGTATGAGCAGAGAAATATCAACACTAAGAAATATTTCCACCACAATCAACAGAAATTTCAAAGGAAAACCCCATCCAGCAAGTAAATCAGCTGAATCTCGTTCACACTTGGTTCCAATAGATGTTTCAAGCGGCCCAGACCCAGCCGTGTTCCCACCCGCGGGAAGGCTCAGACATTGTGTGGCAGTTTGGGACAAAAACCACAACAGACCCATGGATTATGGAGACAATCCAGAGTTATGTGCTGGAATTTTCTAGTGCGCTAACCAGAAAATGCCTCCAAAACCCAGAGTCTTCCCTTGAAAGATTCGTACAGCATTGTCACAGGATTTACTTCTGCTGCAACAGAAAGGAGCCATCAGGAAGGTCGAGCCATGCCCAGACGCATTTCTGAGCAACGTCTTCACAGTTCCAAAGAAGGAGGGCTCTCTTCGGTTAGTAGTAAACCTGAATGGTAGAAAAAAAGTTTAAGATGGAAGGCATAGGGATGCTCAGAGACTTTCTGAGGAAGGATGACTGGTTGGTTATTGTAGATCTCAAGGACGCTTACCTTTCTATACCAATTGCAGAGGTTCACAGGAAGTTCTTGCAATTTGTATGGGAGGAGCAGCATTATGAGTTTCAGAGCCTACCCTTCAGCCTAGCCAGTGCACCAAGGGTCTTCAAAAAGTTATTGAGGCCAGTAAAGGCCAAACTATGGAGACGAGGAATCAGATGCATCGTTTATATAGACGACCTCCTACAGCTGTCTGGGGGGAGGGGGGTGTTGTTGAACCCATCGTGAATTACTTTACCTCTCTCTACTACAAGGAGGGCCTACAACACCGCATCAGCACAGCGAGGTCAGCCATATCTATGACTCATATGCAAGTCGAGGGACAGCAGGTCGGCAAGCACCCCATGATAACTAGGCTGATGCGACACATTTACAACAAGAGGCCTCCTACTCCGAGGTACTCTAGCACATGGGATGTATGATTAGTTAAGAGCCTGGGTCATGATGACCAGCTAGACCTGAAGCAACTTACTTTGAAGCTTGCAATGTTGATGGCACTGGTAAGTGCTAATAGATGCTCAGAGTTAGTAGTGCTAAACTTAAGATTTCAGCAGGTGATCCCTTATGGTGTGTCTTTCAAAATGCCTACTTTACTCAAGAAAAGAACGCCAGGTTCACCTCTGAAGGAATTTTTCTTTGGAGCATATGAAGAGTATATGACCTGTGTGTCGTACAGTGCTTAAAGTCGTATGAATTAGTCACTCGGCAGTTCAGACCAACTGATTTCGGCAGCACTAATAGACTCCTTTTATCCCATGTCAAGCCTCATAGACCAGTTACTGCAGAAAGGATAGCCCATTGGTTAAAGGAGGTGATGGGCAGGGCTGGTGTGGACACCACAGTGTTCAGGGCCCACTCAGTCCGAGGCGCCTCAACATCTGCAGCAATGGACAGGGGCATGCCAATGCAAGACATTCTGGCAACAGCAGACTGGAGTAGAGAGAGAGAGAGCACCTTTAGAAAGTTCTACTACAGGCCACAAGACTTGGAAAGAAATGAGTATGCTCGGAGAGTCCTCACACCCGGCCAAAGCGTGGTTCAAAGAGAGTGCTAAGTCACTCTGTACTCATTAACTGAGGTGCTCAGTCACCTAACATTTTCTGACATCTGTTGCTTTGCAAATGTTTACTACTTGTGTTTATACTTTCATAACCATGACCAATATTTTTATGTGATTCATGATTTGATTCTAATGTCTCAAATTTTATTTACGTCTCTATGAACTGCACGTGTCTGTGTATACAGCTTTGAATTCTACCAGTGTCACATGCAGTGAGTCTGAGTCTCATGAAGTATAATGTCCTATATAGCTGGGATTATACGAGTGAGTTGAACAAGTGTGACACTACCCACCCGCCCACTGCCTTCCTGGGGAAGGAATTGGAAGAAGACTGCTTGTGCTTGAAAGAAAGCGGGAACTCCTTGGGGTCACTGACCTTTATGGGCCTGTCAGTGCAACTCTCTAGTTTTTTTTTTCTATTTAAACAAACAAAAAATATCTTTGAATTGCTGTGGTTTTTTGTGTGAGTAATGAATATTACCAGTGTCACACTTGTTCGTCTCACTCGTATAATCCCAACTTGGACCCTCACCAAAAGGAAATTTGGTTTGCAGTTGATTATTTTAATATCAGAGACTCGAGAGTACATTTGCACTAACTATACCCTTGACCACAGAAGTAATTTACAGAACTTACCAGGCTACTGCATGATGATGCGGCTGTATCATCAAAAGACTCAACTGACATGAAACCGTTCTTGAAAGAGTGGATTTTGATTTCTGAGGACAGTGCAATAATGACATGCACATAAACTGTTATACCAACTGAAAATAGAAATATAATGACAGTTTCAACTATTAGATGTTGGGCTGGCACATTCAATTAAAAGGTTTTGCGACCCTGTCCAGAATAGCTCACCGTACCAGATTTCTTTCTGTAAGACTTGGATTAATACATTCTTATGGCTTACAATACCCACTAGCCCAACGTCTTACATAGTTCTTCTGGCTTCATTCCTAGGATATTCCTAATCTGTGTGAGCTTGATGGAGATGTGCACTATTTGCAGCTTTACTTTATTATCTGCTTGCAGGGGAAATAGGGGGGGGAGGAAGCAGGGTTTTCCCCTAACCCAGACCCAGCACCTGTCATGCCAAGCAGGACATTCCTGACTTCTAATACCTGCAGCACAGAAAAACAGTCTCCCAATGCTCCTTCTGAATCTAATTTTGGCCACATGCATTGCCATACGTGCATGCCACTGTTTGACCCTTCCATTGATGGCCCTGCACAGCCTCTCCAATCATGATCGGCAGAACCTCCTTTGCTGTAATGTGCATCTCTCCCCACGAGCTCAGGCGTTCTAGCTAAGGTGGTGTAGACGCCCCGCACCTCCATGAGCCCGATACACCTGACGTCAAGACCACTCTTGAACTACTCCAGACAAACCAGATATCATACTCGTCCCATTCCACTCTGGTAGGAAAATTAATTAGAAAATTAATTAAGAAAAATTTCTTTGCCACCCTGGACAGGTCTTACATTAGTCTATCAGGAATGACCACCCACTTGTGACAACAACTCTCTTTTCAAGAAGGATCATTTGCCCTCCCATTTACTGATTTCTCTTCACAACCTGATCTCTGGAAGGTGTAGCTCCACCTTCACGGCATCGATCATCCCGAGGAAAGCCAGGCAAGTTACTGGACCCTCAGTCTTAAGGCCTGCTTGCTATTGGGATCCCTAGCCTTCTACATTATTCCAGGGACAATCTCATCTGTACCTTACACTGGTATGCACCTGGCGTTCCTACCAGAAAAAATCATTCAGATATTGGATTTGTGGGGCCATCCTGAAATATTAATTAAAAATCTCAAAAGTCTCTTTGCATCAGCTCATTTTGTTTTTTGTTGGTATGTACATGTGTATTGTGTATGTACATGTGTATTGTGTATGTACATGTGTATTGTGTATGTTCATGTGTGATCTTGCATTATCTTGCAATAAAACTGAGGTATGATCTTACACTTTCTTCCAGATCTTTCAAGAATCATGTATGAACTTGCAATAAGAATATGGTAAGAACTTTTGAGATCTTGCGTATATTTTCATGAGAAATAATAAGTTTTTGGAACCCTTTTCTCACTTAATCTTCAAGATCTTGCATTATCTTGCAATAAAATTATGGTGTGATCTTAAAGATGTTACACTTTTCTTTAAGATCTTTCAAGAGTCGAGCATGAACTTGCAATAAGAATATAGTAAAATCTTTTGAGATCTTGCATATAATAACAAGGTTTTGGAACACTTTCTTGCTTAATCTTACAAGAAAAATTGCAGTGAGATCTTTTGAGATCCTACACTTTCTTACAAAAAGATGTGCAAAAATTATGCATAATTTATATAAGCTCTTACTACGATAATAAAAACAAAGAATCATCTCGCTACATTAATATGTATCCTTCAAATTTTTTATCTAATGTAAGTGCTACTTAGATGATAAATGTTTATGTCTAAGCTAAAATTCTTTACCCCACCCCATGCAGCAAAGTACATATTATGTTTGAAAAACAAGATTGCCAATCTATAAAAATTTATTTCAAACATTTCGTCACTCAGTTTTTACGTCTCTGCACTTTTGTCTTAAATAATTAATGAGCGTCCTGTGGTCATGATTGGGGTAGTGTTGCTCCACACAGCCTTCAGTTATAAAAATATATAACTTAGGTTGGTGAGCAGATATATACTAGTATAGCCCGTTACCGGAGCGAATGCGCTTGTCGTTAAGAACTATGAATCGGATACAGTCTGGTATGCTCATAAGAAAATGTATTAGCAGGTAAAAGTCTGATATAGTTCATAGCAACCATAATTATGATGGAAGGCAGATCAAAGAAAAATGGAATAATGAAGAGTTTGGGTACTTTAATACAATTACTAAGATAGCTAACGCTATATTTTGCTCGTTGTTTATGTTTGGAGTCTTGATATAGTAAGTAAGAACTTGGATGTAAAATTTGATTAGTAATAATGTAAAATGATCAGTAGCTAGAGATGAAAAGTTAAATGTTGATGAAATAATGAACTAGCTATTAGCTAGTAGCTTCTTCTTTATTCTCTTTCCTTTGTTTTTGTTGTGTCACTTGTTGTTAAAATTGAAAGTGCAGTTGTGGTAGGTTTGACATGGTGCCATATGTTGGAGTGCTGTTGCGATATACTGTGTTTGAGTGTAAAGCTTGTTGAAATGTTATTTTTTCTCAGCCGATAAAATATCAGATATTGCTTGGTGCTGTTCTGTGGTAGTTCGCTCATATGTTCGCAGTGCTTCTAAAGAGTGGTGTCCTGTCCGCTCTTTAATAATTTTTTCTGGTACGCCAGCTTGAAGCAATTCCGAAGCTCCTGTGGCACGCAGTGAGTGGTTGGTTTTTCTACCATCTATCTGGGCTTCGCTGCACATGTTTTTTAACATGGTAGCCAGCATATTTTTACCCACTTGTACAGGTGAGAACCAAGGCTTATCAGGGTCACTAGGGACATTACGCAATGGTCGGGCATAGAAATAATCTTTCTTCCAAGCATCTGGAGGAAGCTTACTGAAATTATAAGTCCAAAATATGAATGTGGCACTTGTCACCTGCTTTTGAATTTGAATAAATTGGGGCTTCTTGCTTGAAGTGGGCTAGACCTCCAGGATAGTTTTTTGATGAATTTTCCAGATATAGGTAGTGCAAAGAAGGGAAGGTACATTTAACTATCTGAGATAGTTTCAGGTTACGGTGTTCTTGGCCTCCTCTTAGGCAGAAGTGTTTTCCATTAAGATAAAAAACGGCTCAAAGAAGTGCTTTGGGATTTTCTGTCCCGATGACTTTTGTCTCCCACAATTTGATTTTGTCCTCTTTGGAAATGATTTCAGCATGTTTCGTGTCTTTTGCAACCCATCCTTTTGCAATTCTTTGAACAAATTGTCCAACACAGCATGAAGGGACTGGAACTTAATATTGTTCTTGTCCAGAAAGTTCAGAGTGTGGGTATTGACCTGGCGAGCGTGGCGCAGTATACCAGATAGTAGCAGATAAATGGTTTTTGGTGTAAAACAATTCACTGTTGCTTTTCCTAGTTTCTAATACATACTGCATCAGCCAGAAATTTACTTCCTCCTCATTTCCATTAATGAACAAGTTTTCAGGAACTTTTTCGTCTACAGAACGGCAAGCAATCAAAGTTGTTCATAGCCCATTGAGTGGAATAGGTTGTAGTTTTAGGAACCTTTTTAATGGACATTTTATTGATATCTTCAGTGGTCTTAAAATCAAACCGCTGTTTTTTACAGTGACTGTAGACAATGGTGGCGCCATTAGCAGACACTCTTTTCCGGCTCATTTCCATTCCTGAAAAGGGTTACTAAGAATACAAACGTTACCAGGTAACTATGTCCGCGGGCTATAAAATAGTTATAAACCAAAATCATTAGGTTTGTATGTGATTTATAAATCGCTCAATTTTGGTTTATAACTATAACTTATGACATACTCATTAAAGTCTGTATTCTCATTGGAGACAAGGGTTGCTTAGTAGATTTAACAGAAGCCATGATTGGAATTTTTTTTTTGCTCCAATTTGGTGAACAATATGTCTAGAATGTTTCTGCCATAACTGTAGGCATCTTTCACTGGAAGGTGCAGTAGATTATTACCATTTACCTTTAAAAATACATCCTAATTAAGTAATATATATATATAGCTGAAATAGTTTACCAAAAGGGAATCCGAAACTTATTCACTGGCACTACCACTGGTAAGATGTTTGGTCATGTAAACTATCCTTAATTTTCTTTCAGAATCTGCAAATGAATATAATTAACATAATATTTTACAGGCTCATTGCTGTGCAATATGGAGATTCACAATTTCTTTCTCTTAAACAATACAGAATTTTAAAAAAGTGGTCGCCACTGGGAATCAAACACAGGACCGCGTTCTGCCACTATGACAACCAGCTAGCAAACAAACACTTCGATTCTGTATTTATACTGTTAAGATGGGTTGAGATTAAAGAAGACTCTCAAGTCAAAACGTTCTATATTTTAAGTTGATTATCTATATCATTGAGGTTATTAATTGAGAGCATATGCTCTCAACTAATACAATTTATAGATAATCAACTTAGTATTAATATTCTTCTAATAGCATTAAGCCATGTGTCACAATTAGTACCTTTTACTATACTAGTTCCACATTCATGTAAAAGCTGGCAATCTTGCAGTTACGAATGCATTAGGACCTATGTTGGTTCAGTAATAGTGAGATTACAATTGGTGCCAAGGACCCAAAAATGTACACATACATGCACAGACAACTCTACTGCTGCAAACAGTGGGTTAAAACAGCAAACTTATTTTTAGAAATATGAATTTAAAGCTTTCTCCATATTCACCCTGCTTCGTTGAGATATCACAAAATAATAATTGCACCATTCATATTAAATAAGTCTACCTCAGTACTACCATTCCCACAAGGTAATGATGAACCAGATGAAACTACAAAATTAAAGTATAAGCCCATTGATAAATATATGTGAGGAAATAAAAAAAAAAGATGATTCAACATTTAAATTTCTTTTATGTTTTACAGCTCATAAAGGGGAAAAAAATTTTTTTAAAAACTAAACGGAGATTGCTCATTGATTCTTTGGCATCATCAAGAAGTGTTTCATCTTCATCTAGATCCAATTTGTTTAAAATAAAAGTAATAATGAAGAGAAAAAATATTTTACCATCAGAAGAGCACTCTGCTTCATGCTCAGACTGTAATTCATAATTATTATTGGTTTACATTTGCAGGGAATCAGACAGCTTTAAAAGAAAGTGTTTAAAATATAAAGTGAAGTGGCACTATCTTCATTTGGCTCACTGATGGTAGTTGTTTTAACAGTGATAGGATAGCTCTTGTTTTTATATTCCATTAATTGAGATCCTCACTCCTTAGTTTGTCACAGGCTGCCCATCTTCCTCTGAAAGTGTTGAGGCTTCAACGGTGTGAAGCTTTCCAGTTTGGTTGCAACTCATCAGTATACTTTCTTTTAAAACATAAAATGATAATTTTCAGTGACATTGTTTGAAAAAAAAATTCTTACTTTGCGTCATAATAGAATCTTCACATTTTTCTTTTTGATAATCATTGAACCTATTAGGTGTTTTTCTTCCTCTAGAAGACCTTCCAGTTGCTTAGTAATAGAAGACATGACTAGACTAATTTAACTGGCATACAACCATTAAAATAAACAGGGAGAATCTTACTGTACCCCTGGTTTGGATTGGAACAAAGCCACCTAAGAAGATTGATGCCTTGAAAAAGTGGTTAAAAAGTTTAATTGTGGATGGAGTTACAATTACATTACCAAGTGGCAACCACAAATTTCTCTTCTTTCCGCTTGTGGGTATTTTTGATCTTATTGTTAAAGCTCCAATACTTAATATGATGCAGCACAATGGCTGTCATGGGTGCCCAACTTGAAGGCAAAAGTTTTCTTTGCTGCTGGTTGTACTCACCTGGTAAACATTCCCTGAAAGAACACATGCAGGTATGATCAATGATGCCAAGGAAGCAGTAGAGAATGGGAAACTTTGCAATGGAGTTAAGGGAATGTCAGAGACTGCAATAGTGGATTTAGTTAATGGAATTCCAATTGACTATATGCACTGTGTATTAGAGGGAGTCACAAAGTGATTGCTGCAGATATGGGTCAAAACATACTCATAAGCTATGGCTTCAGTAGACAAATCTCTAGAACAGCAATGTCCATCACTTGAATTTAGTCGCCCTCCTCGCAGTATCCTTCATCACAGTTATTGGAAGGTACTCACTCATTTACCAAAATATGTGACACTATGGGGACCACTATGGATTCACTCTGCCTTTGGTTTCGAGAGTTATAATGGACATTTAACGAGTATGATTACTCTAAGTATAAAATTGGTGAGCAGTTTTTGTATTCCATTGGTGTGTCCAGTGTTAACAGAGCAGCTTGAAGGAATTGAGTCTGAAGAAACGCTTGATTTCTTAAATCTGCAATGGAATTCACACAGATCTAACATGATTCAAATTGATCAGCATACCCACACAGTGGGGCCCCTATCTGCTGCTTCAGTGGATGAGCTTTTTTTAATCCAAAACTTAGCAGTCAAAGTGTTGATGTACAAATGTTCCATTGACTATACATGAACAACACTATGTATTATTCCACAATGTTTGGAACTGAAAGTAATACAAAAATTTGCCATTCCTCAAAATCTACTGGATATGCTATCATTATTGTCATTGTCCAAATCAACTGCTTTTCTCAAAATAATTAGGAATATTGAAATATTGAAAAAACATTCTAAATCAGATATTCTTAGTGTCTTCCTTAGTCCTAAAAAAAAGCAATCACTCCAACAATTTCCATATTTTACTATCAAAAAGATTCTATGCAAGTGTGTAATGCTATTAAGTGGTGACAATGACTACATTACCTAATCACATGAGTGTGGGCCTCCCTCAGTGAAGCTCATGAGTTCCTCCTTCAGGCTCTCACAATGGTGACAGCAATTAAGCTGCTGCCACCAGAATCAGTATGCTTTCCCCTTGACAGCCCCCCCCCTCGAAAGGTGGACTCAGGATTGTACTAGTTTATTCTAAGGAGATCAGATGGCACGAATGGCAACTGAGAACCGACTGACTGCACACACAAAACACGGAAGTCTTATATGCACAGCCCGGACAACACAACAATGAACAACAAGATGTACACACACACAGGTCACATGACTTTAAAAATTAACAAGTCCCATAACCGAAAATACATGTAACTGAATCCAAAACAAGCACAAACATATAATGTTCAATTCATAGTTCCGGGAATGTGGGCGGCCCCACCAATTTAGTTGGGATGTCGTCCCACATCGAGGACCATTGATATATAATTACATTTTTATAACTTTTAAAATATTTTTTGGTAGGCGATTTATTTTATTGAGCGGTGATGAAGAATGTATTTATTCAATTGCATATTTATTAGAGATTTAGCCAAGAATGTGCAAGACTCGTCAAAATCTTAAGATTTTTCTTACAATATAAATCTTGTAATCAACAAGAAAAGCTTAATTGTAAGATCTTGAATTTTCTTGGCAAGATTTTTTTTTTACTAGGGTCAGTCTGTGGTGTTCATTTGGGTGTGATTTGTCAGACCACTTAATGTTCACTCACTGGACATGCCAACTGTATTTAGACACCAGGCTTGCCTTGGTTATATATATAATGCTTATTACATGAGTCAGAGTGTGATATGGCAAAATATTTTATGAGCAGGCTAATATATTAGGGAGTGAAAATAATGCATGAGAGTGAAATATCTAGCCCATATCACTCTGCAGAGTGTAATAAGTGGTTCATTCTACCCTAGATATCTTCACTGCTGTAGTTAGTACTAGGACTGATTCCCCACCCCCCTCCAGCTGATATTTAAGTGAAAATATCATGGGTGGAATAAATATATATTATAATATACAGTAGAACCTCAGAGTTACGTACCCCTTGGGAAATGAGGTGTACGTAACTCTGAAATGTACGTAACTCTGAATATAACATAATTTAACTTTGTACTAAAATATTTAAACGACTAAAATACTATGAATACAGTATTTCAGATTTATCCATTACTAAAGGACCATTTAATGGTGTACTGTTGAGTTTTTTTTTCTTCTGAGTAAACCAGAATGCACGGCATTATAAAATATTTATCATTATCTCTTCTGACAATGCACCTCTTCTTCAGGCCACTAGGGTCAGCTGATTCTGCTAAAAACTTTTCTATAATCTTCCTCTTTAGAAGTCTGAAATTGTGGACTTTCCTAAGCCAAACTCCTGAACCACTCCAGCTAAAAATATTCCTTGTTCAATTATTCTTCCATATTAAACTACTTCTGATAGCAACTCTTTTGCCATTTTGCTGCAGTTCCAATAAAAAAGAACAAAAAAACAAAAACAAAAAAAAAACACGTGATGACGACCCCCTACCCATCGCGATGTCTCTTTGCAGTTCGGTTAACCGGTTAATTCGGTTGTCTGATGTTCGGGTCTATGAGGTTCTACTGTATAGATATTTCATACAAACACGGGCAAGTATTTTCTTGAGCTGAAGGCAGCAAGGGACATGGTGGAGTAGTGTATTTAGTGATGATGGTGGTGATTAAAGCTGAGTTTGTTGGTAAAGCATTTTTACACCGGTGGTGGGGTTTGAGAACTGATGGAACTAAACCAAGTGGTAGAGGATAATAATACTTTATACTACTCCATTCCTAAGTTGCAAAAGTTAGTACATCAAGTGCCACTGTATGGCAGGGTACTTGCTAGTGCAGTAATAATTTATCATGTCTCAGAGAGTTGTCATTGAGTTGGATTGGAGAGATCATTCCACAAATAATTATATATTGAGGGTGTAATCAAATATAAGAGGCACAGGGGCACGGTTACCCCAAAACAGTTTCCGGCATGCTTAGAACACCACATTTGTCATTTTTTCCTCCATCAATGCGGCAACTATGGTGGTAGAATAAGGCCAACAACTTGACAATATAAGAGGAAATTCAATTTAAATTGCTAAAAGTCCCCAAAACAATCCATGTAAACATGTATACATACATGTACTAATTAATGATTTACACATGTATGTATAGGTGTGTGTATGTGTGTAGGATTATGTTTAGTATTGTGCCTATGGTAAAGGGTTAGTCAACAGTAGATGAGTAGATGCACACATTGCTATGTACTGAAATTTAATGTTATTGTGTTGTTGTTTTTTAGTTGGTGTTCTATACAAGTGGTAACTGGGTGTTTGAAACCAATATTTCTCATTCAATCAATCTAACTGGATCTATGGAGTCCTGTACACTTTTTGGATGCTTTTCCGATAGATTTTACAAGTATTATATATTGCCTAATCAGTCATGTCAACTCTATAACTCCATGCCAGCCAGTAAGTTTGAGTTGAGTTAATAAACTTTTAGTATAGCTAAACATTTAATTGGTAAATAACTGGGGACAGCCCACTAATCAGTGAGCAAAAGCAATTACTCTCAGGTGTAAATTCAATTAGGTTTTTTCTATGTATGTACTGGGAGGGGGGGGGAGATTTGGGATTTCCCATCCCAAGTGAAGGATTCCCCACCCACCTAAATAATTGTCGATTTGATTGCTTATAGTTATAGAGAAACATATTTACTACGTTCTGATGAAGGCCTTCCAAAGTTGAATATGGATTATAATAATAACACATAAAAGTAAAAAAAAAGAAGGATATATTAAAATTTGGTTGCTTAAATCAGCTACAATATTATAGTAAAGGAAATGTGACAAGTGCACTCTGTGGTTATTACATTCGAATTAGTCTAATAATTCAGTAAAATAATATATTTATTTTTTGAAACCTTCAGCTTCTAGATTATTAATCAACTGTAGCTGTACCAGATTGAGAGGATGATATCACTTAGTTTGAAAAAAAATCCACTGCAGATGGCAACGCTTTTTAGTTCTACTCGACTCCAATTAAAAAAAAAAGAGATCTCGTTTTGAAAAATATTCCACTTTGGCTCTCTTAATCATTATGTTTAATTAATTTCTTGGAAACTAACAAAAAAAAAGTAGCTGTTTTTATCATTGGAAATTCCCCCTCCTCTCTCTCGCTCTCTAAAAAAAAATCCTGTATGGACTGTGCTTAATTATGTCAGTTAGTATACTGTAGCATCTTGAAGAAATAACAAATGTACAATGGAGTAATGTGTTACCCACAAAAACTTAGTTTTGTGCATGAGAAATTCTTTGGTTATTCTTTTCAGATTTTCCCACTTCCCATAGCTGTCACTGAGTTCAATACATCAAAGCTGTACTTGAATGACGAACCAAAAGAAAACAATCTTACAATCTTAGGCTGTGCTAACGTCTTTTTTTCTTGAGTCATTTCTGGACCTCTTTATACGTGTAAATAGGAGCTAGAACATTAATTTCAGGTAATGATTAATTATAGCTCTTAATAATAGTTACATTCTGTGAATCTGCTGCTTTAGACATCTGAGGCCTCAAGCTGTGGGGTCCAATTGTAGTGAGGACGCTACTTGATGCCTGAGATCTTTAAACAGTGCAGATTCGTGATGTACGAATCTAACTGATTTAGAATGTAACAATGGCTTTAAAAAACCCAAAAATGTTAGTGGCGTTAAAGCTAAATGTATAGCAACAAGCATCTAATTTACTCGATTTCACTGACAATTAACCGTTGATTTAGGTGTGCTACTGATTTTTGAGAAAATTAAGTAGTTTAAGTGTTTAAGCTAATGAAGATAACGTTTACTTGTACCATTTTAATTGCTCAAGCTATATTGGTACTAGCTTTTGTGTGTAACACCCCCTTTCAACTAGTTATAATCATGTGAGCAAATAATTTCTTGCTTCCTGTGGTAGTTTCGCTTTAAGTGGAGTTTCACATTGAAAGTACATACTACACACCAGTGAGTGTCTTTGGCCTGTTTAAGCTTCTTCTCTAATGAAGATACCGTTTACTTGTACCATTTTAATTGCTCAAGCTATATTGACACATGAATAGTAGCCAATAAATTATTCTCTTCGTCTGAGACAAATTTATACTAGCTAGCTAGTGTATAGTAGGGCTGAGGGTTCACACCTTTGGTCTTTCATTTAAGTATGAGTTCTTATTCTTTGACTTTACCTTGGCAGGTTCATTTTGTTGTACTTTAAAACAAATAATAAGGGAGATGTGAGAGTAACAACATTTGCTCGGTTAAAGTTTGAAATATCTGAGTGGTGTTTTGACTTTAAAGTGTCGTAATTTTATTTTGGAAACAGGTACAACTTTGGAAACAGGTACAACTTTGGAAACAGGTACAACTTTGGAAACAGGCACAACTTTGGAAACAGGCACAAGCAATAATCCAATAGCAGTGGATGGATTATGTAAGTATTACACTAATATAGAGTCTATATTATTATGTGATAATTTGGAAGTCGAGCAAGCAAAGCAAATTCGACCCTCACGAGTTTAACTTTAGCATGTTAGAGAATACAGTAGCAATCTCAATTAGGGTTACCAATCCCTTTCCCATAAGCTCAATACACCTATTGGGTACTATGCCATATCTAAAAAAAAAAAGATTGTTTTGAGACTCTGATACCTAATTTGTAATGCTGTGTGCTTGAGCATATTATGATGGTGAGTGAGCCAGCATAGTTGTAACTGTAACTAGATACTTTAAATAGCTAAATTTTGCTATATTATGCAGACATTGCACAACAACTAATGACTAATAAAAAACAATTTAATAATGATGATTTTTTTTTCCTTCTGAAATTAATGTCCTAGCATTTTAGGAGAAGTTATTTGATTTCGAAATTGATACTATAGAAAACCACTGCTAAAACTTTCTTATACCTCTATTTTCTTTTAGCTTTGGTGGTATCTATTAGTTGAGCTGTTCCTGCTATGTGAAGTATCAGTAGCCCTTGACAGCAAGCGATTGTCAGCTTTCAAATATGTTAGGTAAAGGGTCCTCAGTATCAGTCACCACTAGTTTGCAACTTCTGGTGCTAGAAAAAATAGCACCTTTTGGGCGAGTGAAGAGATGACCCTCGCACTTATTGAAATTTTGGTATACATGTGTTATGGTAGGTTCTCACCATCCAATCGATATTGCTTAGTTCGTGGTGAATATGTTTCATACACACATCCTAGGTAAGTGAACTGTCCAATCAACAGTTTAGTTTTTGTCCGTTCCGTATAGCCTAGAGCCATGGTACAAGACTAGAAGTCAATTGCACCCTTCTATTTGGTCGGTATGGGATTTACACTATCCTCGGACCTTTGGCCTTTGGTATGTGTAAATCCCATATAGACCTCCACAACATGGTGTATCCTGTGCATACATATATGTATATAATATTTATTGGGCGAGTGAAGCGAGACTCTCACTAATGAGTCTCAATTAAGATTTTGATATACATGTGTGTAGCAAAGTTCAAAGAGGTCAATGCGTGTCCACTTCCAAAGGCTACTTAAAAATGTAAATATTATCGCAGGCACAAGAAATTCGGGAGAAAAGACTTCAAAATAATGCTATGTAAAGGAAAAAAATGGCAAAGAGCTATGGAGATAGAATGGGAGAGACATTTGCAGTTAGGTCTTACAAAGTTAGCCGAGTTCATTTATTTTTTAGCGGCATTGGTAAGTTAACTTCATCAATGCGCTGTTTTTCATAGCTATATGCCTTACGTATCAGATTTGTTCTTACTTGAAAATCCAAAGTCCAATAGTCAAGTCACTGAGAGAATACAATATAATGCTATATCTACCTAGAGCTCTGGTACAATAGAGCATTTTGAACGGAGCGTACTAAGGAAAGACGACTACTTAACAATCCTTACCCATATCATCCTTGGAAATTTGATTGATCACCCTTGAAATTCCTTTGTCCAATAGTCAAGTCACAAAGAGAATACAATCCAGGTCTTGTGCTGGTATATTCAGTGAACAAGTATGTATAAAAGTGTTGTATGTTGGTAAAGAATAACAATAAACTAAACAAAAATATTTAACTAACAAAAATTATTAGCAGCTGGCATTCAAATTTAAATTTCAGTCAGACCAGCTCGCTCGCTATTTGTGCTGAAGCACATCACTAGTTTATTTATTCCATGCTAGATATTTTCACAACAATTTCTTTTTTTGACAACACTGTTGTACAATCATGCAACAGTTGAAAAAGTCAGGTACTTTTTAACTTTTAATTTTAATGGATCTTGAATTGTATATGAAATATTTTTGTAAATATATTATCAAGAATAATTATGTACTGAATGTTTCTTTTATACATTAGTAGCAAATGCAAGCAATTTTACACTGGAAAAAGATGAAATGAGTAAGTATTGAATTATTATTTAATTGCACTAGACAGAATTCTGGTTGTGCATGAGAATTCCATGTCATTGAATTTTAGTTTGAAAATGTGCTTAAAATGTCTTGCTGTATATATGTGAGTGGGTCTAGGAAAAGGGACCTTGTGGCGAGTTTTTTATGCTAATAAAAAGCTACAATTTATCTCAACTTAGTGCTAAAGTACTGGAGGGTAAAACCTTCGATGTGCAGAGAAACTAGCAGTTGAACTGGGTTGTATTCAGCAAAGCAATTGAACTAGAAATCAAGAAAACATAAATTGAATTTCCACTTCCGGTATAATTAACGTTTCCGTATACTTAACGGCGTACTCCGCATATGCAATTATATCGTGCAGCTGCTTTATAACGGCAACTAACGAAGTTTTGCGTAGAGTTCTTTTTAGCTTTCAGAGCGTCTCACAGCCTGTCTTGTCGGAATCCTAGGCTACTCAACTTGATGTAACAGTAAACTTTCAGCCAGAGGTAAGCTGTAGAGTGCATGCAATAGTCTCAAAGCTATGCCGTTTTTTTTAGCTGCTTGTTTGAAACTCTGCCCATTCCCCGTTTATTGTACTTCGAGAACGAGAGAGAATAAAAGTAGCTTGTCTTTCCACGGCACGCTTGGGGTCTTTTAAGTTGTTTTGACATTTGAAATTTGGCATAGACGTAGAGTAAGGGTCACTAAGACTAATTCTGCAAAAAACAAAAATAGGAGAAAGA
>WLWI01001332.1_pt1 | contig 21525 bp, 17 predicted proteins | sample 6701501 | NCBI WGS metagenome assembly WLWI01 (sample SAMN12718690, study PRJNA515312) | sponge metagenome | isolation source: marine sponge | host: Mycale hentscheli | place: New Zealand: South Island, Marlborough, Capsize Point | collected 2014-11-01 | reverse complement strand
CAGGAAAGCCTGGAGCTTTGCGTCAAAGTAGGAACACCTGAACATGTACTGTATGGATCTGATTACCCATTTAATATTGGAGATATGCAGGGCTGCTTACAGCGTGTAAATAATTTGTCCGGCTCTGCACGCGACAAGGTTCGAGGTCTTAATGCTGAGAGAATTTTCGGGATATAGCTTAATCTAGTTAGCTTAAGCAGGATTAATTGTCTCGTTGTTCTCTTAACTCCTCCACTACTTCTTTCACTTTGGCTAAAACTCCAGTGAACATGTCACTATCATCCAGCGACACATCAGCAAACAACCGGTCCAGGAGTGTTTCATATTCCTGCTCCATTTCCTTATAAAGCTTCTTGCCTTTGGGTGTCAGGGTTACGCAAAAAGACCGTCGATCCGTTGGGGTCGGGTTTCGCTTAATAAAACCGTCTTCTGACAGTCGTTCCGCAATACCAGTTACATTTCCTTTTGTTACCATTAACCAGCTGGATAATTCTCCCATGCTCAATCCGTCAGGCACACGATCCAGTGCCGACATAAGTTCGAAACGGGGTAAAGTTGTGTCAAACTTATCGCGTAACAAAGTTCGGACTTCCTGCTCTACCATTTGTGAACACGACACAATCCTCAGCCAAAGGCGTAAGCCTTCTTTTTCTCGGGGAATATGCTGTAATTTCTGTTCTACGATTTGTAAGCGATTTACCATTTAAATATACACCCCCTTTACCAGAGAAATGATTAGCGTCATTAATTCAGGACAGAAGCTTTGTAACAGCCACACCGATAAACGTAGCTATTGCATAACCGAAAATCCCACACATTATTCCCGGCGTCACAAGGTTACGCCAACCACGTGATATTGCGATTGCAGCAGTAACTGCTGGCCCTACCAATGCCGCACCCGAGGCAATAATTGCATCGGCCAAATCCACCTTAAATACTTTTGCAAAAGTAAGAACGATGGTTAGATGAACAAAAATAATAAATAATCCATACAAAAATAAGTTAAACGCTGATGAGAGAAAAATTGTTGCATTTGTACCTGCCCCGACCACAGCAAAAAAGAGATACATCAGTAGCATGCCAATATTAAAATCACCTTTTAAATTGGCCATTGACGTTGGAAAAATATTAGCTATCGCAATAGTCAAGACAGTAATGATTAGAATATTGTACTGCTCCACATCAAAATACTTCCCCAAAAAAGCAGAAACTGCACAGATCAAGAAACTCACTGCAATCGCAGCGCTTACATGGTCGAGTTGAAAGGACTCGTGTTCGCTTTGATTGCCATGCATTTCCCGGTCAATTTTTACCTTTTCCATTTCTTCCGAAGGAATCCATTTGACAATGATAGCGACTGAAGGAATAGCGATTAAAGTTAAAAGTGCCAGGTTACTGACCTGACTGCTAGCACCAATAGCAACACTGAACTCTTCAGGTGTCATTTGTACCGCCTGAGAAACCGCGAGAAAGTTGACAGCGCCGCCTATATAACCACCTGTGTAGACCCCGGCTACTTTAGGGCCGATTTCTCCAAGATCCATGAGATAAAACCCAAGTACAGCACCGATAATGGTCGCCATACTGGCAACACAAAATATCAGCATAATAGTGCCACTTTCACTGAAGATTTTGCGTAAATTTGCTTTGAATAATAGTAGAGGAATTGCGAGTGGGATCATGTAACCACCCACGAAGTCGTAGACTGGGCTTTTGAATGGAATTACATGCAAATTAGACAGGGCCATACCGGCGGTTAATACCCACACTACTCCGGATATTTTCTTACCAATATCCTTGGTATCGATCCAGAAACCCAACCAGGCTGTGCCAAATATGGCGGCCCCTAATGCGAAAATATTATCTGCTGCAATAAATGTCATATCAAATATTCTATTTAATGAACAATAGTTACGTTGTCAATCCGGGTTCCTGACAACTGCCCTTATCTTTACAAGTCGTGATTATCTACAACAGCCAGGCGTTTACAATTTGTAATGTAATCAACCTGAGCTATGTACAACGAGTTCAATTTCGATATTTTCAAACTGATTTCATCGTACAAGGAATTAGTTTAAGATTAAACTTGTTTTTCACCTAATTAGAGTACTGAATAATGCAGCCTGACCAGAAAACAGTAGTTAAAAGTCCACAGCCACGCGCTGAGATTCTGAAAATTTCCCCATACGTGCAAGGCAAGAGTGCCTTGTCAGGACAGGCAGATCCGATAAAATTATCCAGCAATGAGTCGTCCTTCGGCCCAAGCCCCCTGGCTATTGAGGCATATAACTCAGCTGGCACTTCTCTACACCGTTACCCTGATGGTTCACAACTGGAATTACGTGAGGCAATAGCCAGTGTACATGGACTGGATGTGGATAAAATAATTTGTGGTAATGGCTCTGATGAGTTACTCGACCTGATATACAGATCATATCTTTCTAGTGATGACGAAATTATTCTTAGCACCAATCATTTCGTTATGTGCGCACTTTACGCAAAGATCCAAGGCGCTAACGTTGTGTTGGCCGCTGAAAAAAATTATGTCACTCAGGTTGATGACCTCTTGGCCAAAGTTAGTGACAAAACTAGAATGGTGGTTTTAGCAAACCCCAATAACCCAACCGGAACCTACCTAAACTCTGAACAGATAAGAGATATACATTCGGCACTGCCACCCGATGTCTTGTTTATAATTGATGGCGCTTACGCTGAATATGTAACACAAAGTGATTACGACAATGGTACCGAACTGGTCGATAAGTTCGAGAACGTTATTGTCACCCGAACCTTTTCAAAAATATATGGATTGTCTGCCTTACGTATTGGCTGGGCTTTTTGTCCAACATCAATAATTGATATCTTGCAACGCATTCGTTCTCCGTTTAATGCGAATAGCCCGGCGATGACTGCCGCTATTGAGGCTGTGAAAGACACTGATTTCATCAACAAAGTACGCCTGCATACTGCCGAATGGCAGTTACGAATTGAGAAAGAACTGACAGAATTAGGAATCACCGTGATCCCTAGCGCGACTAACTTTTACCTATTGAATTTTGCTGATTGCGAGGGTAAGTCTGCGAAAGACGCAGCGAGTTTCCTCGAGGCAGAAGGCATTATTCCGCGTGCTGTTAACACCGGCGCGAGTGAAGATGTGTTGAGGATTACTGTTGGACTGGAAAGCGAAAATGAAGCAGTAATAAATTGTCTGAAAAAGTATATGTCCTGATCTTCAGACGCAAATTACTATACAGTCCAGATATCTCCTGATCTCAGATGTTTGAAAAAATCACCTTTGCCCAATTTGTTAGTTGCCTCTTCGATTTGATCGTCCAGTAATTCACCATAGAGTGGCTTTGAAATATTGCGAAATACTCCCAGTGGGACGGGAAAATCTGTTTCATCTAATTGCGCGAGTAAATAGGCAAGCGCCGTGCTTGTCGAAGATTCATCATGAATCAATATCTCAGACTCATCGACGTCTTTTACATTTACAATCTCTGGTTCCAATATCCCTGATGTTGCACGCCGCATTGAGATCGCTTTGTCTTTATCCTTACCAAAAATAAGTGGCTCTTTGTCTTTGAGGTAAAGAAGACGATCGTCCTTTACAGCCTTGTCTGTATATGAGGCAAATGCCTTATCATTAAAAACATTACAGTTTTGCAATATTTCCACAAAGGCCGAACCACGATGGCGAGCTGTCTGCAAAAGGATTTCACGGAGATTAGTAGCGTCTGTATCTACTGCCCTCGCTATAAAACTGGCTTTCGAAGCTATTGCAATTGATAGAGGATTGATCGGTTTCTCCAGAGAGCCAAATGGACTGGATTTGGTTTTCTTCCCCATCTCGGATGTCGGTGAATACTGGCCTTTCGTCAAACCATATATACGATTATTAAAGAGTAGTATCTTGACATCGATATTCCGTCTAAGACAGTGCATAAGATGATTCCCACCAATACTTAAACCATCACCATCGCCAGTTACTACCCAGACCTGTAAATCAGGACGTGATACCCGAAGACCTGTTGCTATTGTAGGTGCTCGCCCATGAATAGTATGAAAACCATAGTTATTCATGTAGTAAGGAAAACGACTGGAACAACCTATGCCAGAGACAAAAACAATATTCTCTTTTGGCATATTCAATTCTTCGCAAATCTCCGGCATTACCCTTTGCATTTGTGCCAAAATTGAGTAGTCCCCACAACCCGGACACCAACGAATATTTTGATCCGATGTAAAATCCTTCTTGTTATAAGGTTTACCAGGTTTCAGCACAGCAGCTTCTGCAGAACCAACTTTAGCACCCATACACTTTGCTCCGTTTCAACTTCATTAACATTGCCTCAAGCCTCAGCGGCGCGAGGATAATCGTAATTCAATACTTCGTAAATTTTGTCTTCAACCTCGGAAGTCAATAAGGGTTGCCCTTGAACCTTATTCAGACCGATGATATCGACCAGGTATTTTGCACGCAGCAACAAGCGTAATTGTCCTAAATTCAATTCCGGTACCAGCACGTGCTTGAAATTGCCTAGCACCGCGCCGAGGTTTTTAGGAAAAGGATTTATGTAACGTAGCTGTGCCCCTGCAACAGACAAGCCTTTCTCCTGGGCACTCTCAATTGCGTGACGACAGGCACCTCTGGTGCTGCCCCAACCCAGCACTAACAAGTCACCTGTTTGCGGGCCGTGCACCACAATGTCCGGAATATCTTCAGCTATGCCGTCGACCTTTTGTTGCCTGAGCATAACCATACGTTCATGATTTTCAGAGTCATAGCTGACATTGCCAGTCACATCTTCCTTTTCAAGTCCGCCAATTCGGTGTTCAAGCCCCGGCATTCCAGGCACAACCCATTGCCTTGCAAGAGTTTCAGCATCGCGTGCATAAGGGGCGTAATTTTCTGGAATACTGCAATAGTTATGTTCGAAGGGTGGGAACTCTTCCTGCTCAGGAATGCGCCATGGTTCAGAACCATTTGCCAGGTAACCATCAGATAAAAAGAACACGGGCGTCATATATTTTATCGCAATTCGAAATGCCTCAATCGCCATTTCGAAACATTCTCCCGGTGTCGATGGCGCGACAATAGGCACTGGACACTCACCGTTACGACCAAACATCGCCTGTAATAAGTCCGCCTGTTCTGTTTTCGTTGGTAAACCAGTCGAAGGGCCGCCACGTTGGATGCTGGCAATCACAATCGGTAACTCTGTCATCACCGCTAATCCGATAAATTCAGATTTCAGTGCGACACCGGGACCACTGGTACCTGTAAGGCCTAATGACCCACCCCAGGCTGCCCCTAGAGCAATACCTATCGCTGCGATTTCATCTTCGGCCTGGAAGGTTTTAACACCGAAATGCCGTAGTCGAGATAATTCATGCAATATATCACTGGCGGGTGTAATCGGGTAAGACGCATAAAAAAGCGACCTCCCACTTAACTCCGACGCAGCAAGAAAGCCAAGAGCTGTTGCTTCGTTGCCGGTAATTCGCTTGTAATCACCTGCAGGTAGATCAGCTTTACTAACACGATATCTACCTGTGAAAACTTCCACGGTATCTGCAAAATTGAATCCAGCTTGTAAAGCCAGTTTATTGGCCTCGGCCAATTCTGGTTTTTTTGTCTTGAACAATTGCTCAATTCTTTCGATGAGCGCATAGAGAGAGCGATCATAAAGCCAGGAAATGATCCCCAGAGTAAACATATTCTTACTTAGCTCTGCCTGTTTCTTACTCAACCAGGACGACTCAACTGCAGCTACTGTCAATGATGTTATTGGAAAATCATAGACCTGGTATCCAGCAAGGCTGCCATCTTTTCTAGGGTCTTGTTCGTATCCAGCTTTTTTCAGCCCATTAGCATCGAATGCATCATGGTTAACAATCAACGTGCCGCTGTGCTTCAGGTCTTTTAAGTGTACTTTTAATGCGGCTGGATTGAGAGCGACAAGAACATCGGGTCTATCCCCAGGTGTGTGAACATCATAGGAAGAAAAATTTAACTGAAAACTACTAACACCGGCCAAAGTACCGGCAGGTGCCCGAATTTCCGCTGGAAAATCAGGCAAGGTACTTATGTCATGTCCAACCACTGCCGAATCGTGGCTGAAAAGCGCCCCGGTAATCTGTATCCCATCGCCTGAATCACCGGCAAAGCGAATAATTACATTTTCAATTTCCAAGATTCCGTTATCTGCACCCGCTGCCTTGCTGGTACTAGCGGATCCTCTATTGCTCTTCTGCTTCATAGAAGTCTCCCAACTACTTAAACTTATTAGATAATATTATCTACTACTTGTTTGCAAAATGACATGTCTTTAAGAGCAATGAATCTTGCTCAGGGGCGCACAGAACAACAACAGAAAAATGTAATGAATTTAATAATCCGACAATAAAATTTCGGTGGAGGCGATTTTTTCTAAGATGATTATATTCGCAAAAAAGTATATGGTGGCTGTCAGCTGAAACTTGGCCCAGAGATTGGAACATCAGCGATTTGCCGTATGACATTTATCGAAAACCACACCGATTTAGGCTCTGGACGGCAATTGAATTTGGTTAATTCCATATATTAAGTTTAGTCTATATCTATTTGTTATTTAAATGCTTTTAAGGAGGATTTAAAGTGTCGGAAGAGAGTGGCAATCACGAAAATCACGAGCATTGCGGTATTTTTACTATTGGCCCCAATATCCCCATTCAGGGAGTCTGGCGTGACATTACCTACGTCCCGGTAAAAGATAATATATGGTCAGTCAGCGAAGGTATTTATCGCAGTATTTTTCTCGAAGGCAAAAAAGGCTGTATTGCATTCGATACACTGACGACTCCCGGCACCGCCCGTGCTTATGCCGGGGCCGTCGGTCGCGTCTTTCCTAAAAAGCCCATTCACACCATTGTTTATTCCCATGAGCATTTAGATCACACAGGGTATGCCGCAGATCTCGCGCCGGACGCCGAAATCATTGCTCATGACTATGCAAATAAAGTCATTGTCGCCAGAAAGTCGGATGGACAACTTCCAGCCACTGAAGTCTGGCAGGGAGAGCGTAAAGCCTATTCGATAGATGGTTGTGATTTTGAGCTGATTTATCCCGGTCCAACTCATGGTGATGGCAATATTGCCGCCTATTTTCCACAAAGCAAAGTGCTGTTCATGGTCGACACCGTCGCCCCAGGAGTAGGTTATTGTTATTTAATGGATTGGCATATGGCGCACTACGTCGAGGTCATGCGGCGTTTTCTAAGCCTCGACTGGGAAATATTCATACCCGGGCATTTCTGGATTATCAATCGTCAGGAATTTATTGAAATACTGAATTATTGGGAACATCAAATCGAATCAGCACAACAAGCTGTAATCGATGGTGTTGATCCACATGACTGGGCTGGACTCAATAAGTATACCGAAGAAAAACTCGGACCAACGGACAGAGATATATTTCGTTACTATGAGTACGCTGCAATTAATTTATCGCGTTATATGCAAGGCTACCTGTCAGGTGGTTGGGGTATAGAAGGCAATATGACGCCCGATTTATCACCGTTATAGGAGCTTACTGATAATGAGTGAGAATAAAGGAAAATTTACACGTGATGCCGCTCAGGCCTATCTGGCACTTGAACCGGAGATGCAAGTCGAGAAGATCTCATCACGAATCTGGACGATAAGTGATGGCCACTGTCGAACCCTGTTCGTTGAAGCGAATGAGAGTGTTATCGCGTTCGATTCTTTCGGTACACCGGGTCGTGCCCGGGCTTACAAAAATGCGATAACAGCAACTATTCCGGACAAGCCGATAAAAACTATTATTTATTCGCATGATCATCTTGATCATTGCGGTTTCAGCGCTGATCTGGCCCCGGATGCAGAAGTCATTGCTGATGAGATCTGCGCCAAAGTAGTAAAACTCCGACAGGCTGAAGGCCAATTGCAGCCGAGCAAAATACTGACAGGATCAAAAAATGAGCTGAGTATAGATGAGGTAAGTTTTACTCTGCTGAATCCCGGTCCCACACATGGTTCTGGAAATATGAGTGCCTGGTTTACAGAGGATAAAATACTGTTTTCATCAGACACCATACTGGCAAATGCCAAATATGGTTTTGTTCCTGATTATCATCTGCACAATTTTGTTAAGTTCATGCGTGGTTTTCTTGATTTGGAATGGGATGTCTTTGTTCCGGGTCGTTATGGTTTAAGCGATCGCGCGGGATTCGAAAAAGGTTGTAATTATATAGAGGCGGTACAACTCGAATGCCAGAATGCCTTTGCTGAATTTGTGCCTATCTGGGCCTTCGAGCCGATGAAAGGCTATGTTATGAATAAACTTGGAGAGCGCTTTGGTTATCTTGAAGGCTTCGAAGACCATATAGGACAGACTTCAATACGTATCGTCCATCATTACCTGATGGGAGGCTGGGGACTTGAAGACACTGATGATGCTGAGGTGATGCTTGCAGACGAGGTCGAACTCTAACTCGTAAACCAGGTAGCTGAAACAGTCTTATGAAATCTTATAAGCTTGTTGTCCTGTTTTTTTGTTTTTCTATCTTATTTCGGCCAGGCTCAATTCAAGCAAATAAGCTATCTTCAGATCAACTACTCAGGCTCTCCTATCATTCTGACAGCACCGGGTAAAGACGCGAGTATTTTGTTTACCTGCCCGCTGGATATGCTGATACAAAAGTAAAAAAATGGCCGGTCATTTTCTTCCTCCATGGTCATGGCCAAAGAGGTAATGGACTAGGTGATCTTGATCATGTTCTTAGGCATGGCCCATTAATGGAAGCGTGGGTACAACGTAAACCACTCCCATTTATAATAATCAGCCCTCAATTGCCGCTCAAATTTGGTATTGATGGTGTTGAAGAGGACCATAGTAAAGACCTCAAGCCCGCAAGATTGAAAGAAGGCGTGCCCGAACGAAACCAGGCTTATAGATCTCCCCTGCCTATAAAAAGATTGAATTCTGATGAATTCCCAGAAGGGCCCCATTCAAAATTTAAGCCTTATCCGAATTTTGGCGGCTGGATAAGTATCGAAGATGAAATTCTGCAGATGCTAGAGACTGTTGTCGAAGATTATGATGCCGATTTAAACCGGGTTTATCTCACTGGCATCAGCTATGGTGGCTTTGGCACCTTTGATCTCGCTGCTAAACATCCTGATCGTTGGGCCGCGATTGCCCCCATAGTAGGTACAGGAAAACTCAATGATGCGGCAATAATAGCCAACAACCAAATACCCATCTGGATGTTTGGTGGGGGTAAAGACACGACGGTAAAACCACACTGGTTGTATCAAATGGCAGATGCGCTCGAATCAGCAGGTCATCTCTCTCTGCGCTTTACCGTTCACGAAGATATGGATCATGATGCCTGGAAGCGAGTCTATGAAGGAGAAGATTTGTATCAGTGGTTTTTACGATTTACGAGTGCCCAACGTCCTCACTAAATTAATTCTTTTAAAAACAGTATGTTTCTAAAAAATGAATTCAGTCTCTAAACCTATTTTTTACGGCTGGTGGAATGTCGCAACAGGTTTTGTTGGTATGGGTCTTAGCTACGCCATTTTTACGGTATTCGCATTTGGTATTTTTGTGGGGCCGCTGCAGGCGGAATTTGGTTGGAGTCGCGGCGAGCTGTCGTTCGCGCTGTCCATGACCAATTTTGCGGTCGTTATCGCTTCTCCGTGTCTTGGAATGCTGATAGATCGCTATGGTGTTCGCAAGATACTCATTCCATCAGTTGTACTTATGGCGCTTACAGTCGCTTCCATGGGCTTTCTTAGCAATAATATATGGCACTTATATGCACTGTATTTCCTTATTCCTTTTCTCGGTGCAGGCACACTGCCACAAAGTTATTCCCGAGTGCTAATTTCATGGTTTAACCGCCAGCGTGGTCTGGCACTTGGGCTTTCACTGTCGGGTTTTGGTGTTGGTGCAATGCTGGTACCCGTTGTAGCGCAAATAAGTATTGATGCTGCCGGTTGGCGTGCCAGCTATTTTGGTTTTGCAGGGGCTGTTTTTCTGCTTGCACTTCCGATGGCAGTGTTTTGTTTACGAGAGACGCCGGAAGAAATGGGTTTGTCAGTAGATAACATACCTGACATAGAAAAAGATGATGAGACAATTGGTAAGGAAATTGTTGGCCTGTCTGGAAAAGAAGCCGCTGCTACATCTAGCTATTGGCTGATAATGTTTTCTTTTATGCTTGTCGGTGTTGGATTAACAGGAATGCTTGCTCATCTCTATCCTTTACTCGTCGATCGTGGTATTTCACCGCAAACAGCTGCCCGTTGTATGAGTAGCATTGGGCCCGGAATTATCATTGGCAGAATCGTTGCGGGTTATTTAATGGATAAGTTTTTTGCCCCCTACGTCACAGCATTCTTTTTAATGGGCATGGTTTTGGGGATCTCTATATTAGCAAGTGGCACTACCAGCATGCTTATTTTTCCAGCGGCAATATTGATCGGTATGGCGAGTGGCTCAGAGATTAGTGAGATAGCATATATTTGTAGCCGTTATTTCGGGCAGAAAGCCTTTGGGCTCATTTACGGCATCATGTTTTCTGCTTTTCAAATCGGTGCGATATTCGGCGCCCCATTGATGGGCTTCTATCACGACCGGGCTGGTGATTATATCGGCGCTCTATGGATACTTGCCGCCATCGTCGCACTCGGGGCTATAACAATTGCCCTGTTAAAACCTTACCCCGTTTTGACAGGCAACAAGAAATAATCCTACCAGTCGGACTGATGTAAATACTCTTCCAGCGTCAGCATCTCAGAGAGCTCGGAACGGACGAGGTTTATGTTTGCGGAGTAGCCTACTGTGTCTATCCATCTATCCATGACCGTCATTTCCTCTCCTGCTGATTGCTCGTACTCTGGCCATGGGACTTGAACAAATTCCACAGGACTCGCTGTTATATTGCTGAAGAGATTAACAGCCTGTTTCATTGTGTACTCATCACCAGCAATATCCAGTGTTTTACCAATCCACTTGTCAGGTTTGCTGAATGCAAGCTCTACAAAACGTCCGATATCCCTGACTGATATCTGCTGCATTCGTGTACTCAAGGAAAATGCACTGGTAATCTTTCCTGCCAGTATCTGTTCTTTCGAATATTCCCAGTTTTCCATAAATGAAACCGGACGGAATATTGTGAATGGGATGTTTATGGATTGAATATATTGTTCGATTTCATACTTACTATCGAAGTGAGGAATACCTGTAGCCTGATCGGAGTTGGCCACTGAACTGAAAACAAAATGTGATACATTCGCTCGCATTGCCGCGTCTACAATATTTTTCCCCTGTTGCACTTCAGCTTCGTAGCCATGTTCCCAAAAATTGGTCACAGCAAACACACCGTAGACACCCTCTACCGCCTTATCCAGAGAGGCCATATCTTCAAAATCGGCTTTAACTAAAGAAACTCCAAGCTCTGCCATGCCGGCGGCGCGCTTACTTGCTGGGTTACGGGTTAATCCTCTTACCTGATAGCCATTCTTCAGTAATGCGCGTGCGACGGCTCCACCTTGTTTTCCGGTAACACCTGAAACTAGAATGAGTTTTGCCGAATCCTCAACAATAATTGCCGGGGCACTTGAAATTTGTGGTTCATTGTTATTGCCACATGCAGATAGCAGGATAATTACGCATGAGAGACTGAATAAACGTAGCATGATGTTTACTCCGTAAACCTGGATTTATTGGTTATAGAGAGCACAGAGCTAAAAAAGAGTTTCTTTTTTTCTCTGCGCTCTATAGTTCCTTGACTTTGACTCCCTGATTCACTCCAACTCTTCCATGCCCTTGTATTTCTATTGTATGGCACACCGTCCTTGGAAACCTTTGTAGCTAAAAATACTAAATCCTAGAATGAGGTTTCGCCACCTTCATAGGCTTTGATAGGCACTCCGGAGAGTGGTTCCCCAACATCTTTGCCGACACGATAGGTTTCCTGAAAGTACAACGAATGCGTGCGCTCCTGATTCATAAAATGCGGGTGCATTGAACAAATCATATTTTCAGGCAAAACAAAATCGAAACCTTCGCCAATACGCGGCATCTCAATCATTGTCATGCCGATTGAGTGACCACAGACATGTCCGGAACGATAGCCGCGATCAAAAATTGGTTTCATACATGCGTCAGCGACTTCTTCGGCATTATTACCTGCTTTCATATGCTCCTTGGCCAGTTCATGAAACTCCTCGTATGCCGTCATCATTTCCTTAGTCGTATCGTCCATGCCATTTGGCATCAGCGGTCGTGAAAACTCAACCCAGTGTCCACCTTCGCTGGATATTTCAAGTCCGTACATCATTCCATCACTGTCTTCCAAAGGACGTTGTGTCGGAAATATCATCTGTGGTTCCAGTGATCCATTCGAACCCATTTGCACCATGTCCATGGTATTACGTGCACATCCCTTCTTTGCAAACAGGTTTTCGGCCAGACCCATTAGTTCTGCTTCTGTCTTGCCCGCCTGATAATTCTTTATTACTTCCAGAACACCTTCCTTGTTTATATCCATGGAGTAACGTACCGATGCTAGCTCTTCTTCACTCTTTTGTGCCCGGGAATAATCGAAAGGAATCTCAAAATCAATAATGTCAAAATCCTTCGCAGCGAGCGCCTTGTAATCTCTCACATTAATAATGTACTCAAGACCGTAGACACCAACCTTTTTTGCGCCCTTATCCTTAAGGTAGTCCGCTATCCACTCGCCACAATGAGACGGAAATTCACGATTCTCAATAAAGGTCGCTGAATGATCGCCTACCCACGTAGCCTCGCGCGGAAAAACACAGACCGGATCAGCATTATTCGTTATCACAACATAGGCATAACGATGCAGAATCAAAAATCCACACATGTAGCGAATAGCACCTTCAAAGCCACTATACTCACTGCCACTAATTACCAGTGCATCAAGCCCTGCCTTTTCCATTGCCGCTCGTGTGTTCGCATAACGACGATCAATTTCGGCCTGACTCGGACGGAAACGATTTACATAATCGGTCATAATATTTCCTCTTTTTCTAATCTTAATTAATGTTTTTCAGGGATCTCAAGACTCCATGAAGCCTCCAGACCCTTGATGATCGCAGTAAAAGCCTCGTTCATTGGACATGGAATACCTAGTTCTTTTCCGTACTTGGCAATGCCACCGTTGAGGGCATCTACTTCTGTAATTCGTTGCGCCTGTACGTCTTGCAGCATACTGGGTGGATGGTAATAAGCTTTCTCCCTGCCATAATCCGTCAATTCTTCAGGATCACTATCCAGCGTGATACCCAGGGCATCAGAAACGGCAATACCCTCTGCCATCAGTGCCGACATTACTTTACGTACACCTTCCTGATCACAATTAACTCCATGAGGCAACCTGGTCAAAGACGCAACGGCATTGGAGGCCGAATTAAATATTACCTTTGTCCATTGTGCCCCACGCGCATCTTCCATCGCCAGACAATCCATGCCGCTGCGATTAATTGCATCAGCGAGCTGTTCCACTTCATCCATCGTTGCAGGGTTAGTTGCGAATGGTCCAATCCAGGTTTTACCACCGGCATCATGATTTACCACACCAGGTTCAAGAATATGCCCTGCCGGAAAAATGGTACCCTGAATTACCTTTGGCACATATTCAGCAACAATTTCTTCACTACCTATTCCATTTTGAACTGAACATACTGCACCGTTTTTAAATAATTTCGCCACAGATTCCATGGCCGAACGAGTGAACATTGTTTTCGTTGCGATGATTCCAAAATCACATTCTGGAATTTCATCTACACTAGATCGCGCATTAACCGTTGCAGTAAAATCACTCAGACCGGTCAAACGTAGACCATTCTTATTGATGGCGTCCACATGTGCCTGATTGAGATCGTAAGCCCAAACTTCAACGTCTTCCAATTTTCCAAGATGTGCGGCATAAAGGCTGCCAATGGCGCCACAACCAATGATACAAACTTTCATAATGACTCCTGCATATTTAACGGGTTCTTTAGTGACCCTTATTGTCGAATGTCCAGCTGGACTCAAAGGCTTTTACCAGTCGGTACATAGTTTCATGATAAGGCGCAGGCACTCCTGCTTTTTTCGCCTCTCGTACAATTGAACCCGTGATCCAGTCAACTTCAGTTAAGCGTTTGTTGCGCACATCATCCAGCATCGAAGGTACATGTGCATAATCTTCGCCACTTGTGCTTCCCTTATTTACCGCGTTTACATTCATAAGCCAGGGATCATCAGCCAGGGTCACGCCTCGTGCAGATGCAATTTCCTTTGCCTCATTCATCATATTGAACACCAGGTTCCCAAGGTCTTCCAGATTGTCCTGCACAGCAAAGGGTTTCGCATGTGGTAGATCAGTAACCGCGGCTATACTGTTTACCGCGGAATTAAAGATTAGTTTTGACCATTGATGTGGCAACAAGTCTTCATATGCTTCAGCAATCAAACCTGATTTGTTAATTAGCGCCTCAACCTGTTTAACATCTTCGTATAAAGCATTGGTTTCTGCCCAGGGGCCAAGCCATGTTGCGGTGTCCAGTTCGTACTCAACATGGGTATCAGAATGACGTGTTCCGCTCATAAAAGTTACACCGGAAATTACCGGCCAATCACCATATTTATGAACCATTTCCTCGCAACCGAGACCATTTTGAATCATCAGTACATGAGCATCAGGAAAGTGTCCTGCTATCATTTTCGCGCTTGCTTCAACTGCAAGTGCCTTGGTAGCAATAATAACTAGATCAATATCACCGAGATCTGCAGGATTGGTAGAAGCGCTGACACGCGCGTGTAGTTCTGATTTACCACTGACTTTCAGGCCTTCTTCATTCAGGCTTTTAGCATGTTCCTCACGACGAGTTAATACCGTTGTCTCAATCACCGTACCAAGATGCCCAACTAACAAACTACCAATAGCACCCGCACCGACGATACATACCCGTTCCAGTTTCATCTGAATTTACGCCTGATTGAAGATCGTATTGAATTAAACGCCTGCGACGATACTGCGAAATTCGTCATCAGTGATCAGTCGACTATGTTTTACTGAAATATCTTTTACTTCTGCTAACACGGCGCCGCGTTTGTCTTCCGGAATATCCAGGCCTAATTCCTTGCCTTTTAAATCAACATTTGAAAGGCCGCTTTTCTTGCCTAATACAATTCTTCGTTCGGCCGCTACAATATCAGACGAGTAAGGTTCAATAGCAGCAGGAATGTGAAACTGGTTAGCTACTGCACCACTTTCTCGAGTATAGAGGTATTCGCCAACAACTGGCTTCCAGCCATCCACTGTATATCCACCCGCTTTTTGCACCAGTTTTGAAACTTCCCTGGCTCGAGTCAGGTCCAGTTCGACTGGCACGTTATAAAGACACTTGAGAGCTAAAGCCACCTCACAGATATCTGCATTTCCGGCTCGCTCGCCCATGCCGTTGATGGTTCCCTGAACCCAGTCTGCGCCACCACGAACCGCGGCGATAGCCGATGCGCAGGCCAGACCAAAATCATTATGACCATGCCAATGTACGGAAACATCACCAACCCAACTTTTAACTTCTCGAATCAACCATTCAACTGCTTCCGGTGCACAGGCACCAATTGTATCGACAACAGATATTTCGTCGGCTCCGGCTTCAAGGGCAGCTTGATATACTGATTTTAGAAAATCAAGATCACTGCGGGTACTATCTACTGCAAAGAAGTTGACTTTCTTGATGCCATTACTCTTCGCGTGTTTTACTGCATTCACCACACGTTCCAGTACTTTTTCACGAGTAAAGCCATAGGCTTCCATTTTTAAATCACTGGTTGATATTTCTATCAACAGATACTCTGTGCCCAATTCAATGTGTGCATCAATATCGGCTATCACACAACGTGCGAATCCCCATATCTCCGAAGACAAATCGGCAGCCAGAATTCGCTCGACGGCTTTGGTGTCATCTTCAGACACCCTGGGAAAGCCCGACTCGATACGACCGATACCCAGCTCTGCCAATTTGCATGCGATTTCAAATTTTTCTTCTGGATTAAAACAAACCCCTACCGACTGTTCTCCATCGCGGAGTGTGGTGTCATAGAATCGAACCGTTCTTGAACGATCAAATGCCGATTGAATGTTGTCAGTTTGATTAATCTCAGCGGTCCAGACTTTGTCTGCTAGTGTGTTACTGCTCATAGTGAGTACTCTCGAATTTGAATGGCTTTCGCCGTTGATTATATTAGAAAATAATAGCGAAATTGGCCGCTATTGTCTTGACTGCCAGAGTGCTGGCAATTGTCTGATAATGCCCTGTTTGAGGCCTTCCTCTTAGTAATCCGGCCAGTGTGCCCGTATATTGATATTCGATCCTGCAGGCTGAAGTAATCAGCTGGCCTCGCCCTTATACCAATCGTATATTTCATCTGCACTGGCAAACCAGACATCTTTTTGCTTCAGCATATGATCCAGAGCTGCCTCAAAATATTTAATCCGATGCGGCACACCCATGATGTAAGGATGCACACCCATTGACATAATTCGCGGTGACTTTGCTCCCTCTTCGTACATACGATCAAATTGGTCTATTGTACGGTTCAACCATGTTGCTGATTCATAGGCATGTACAACCATCATTGGCAAATCACTTAATTCAAAAGAATATGGCATTGCCGTAATGCTGCCCGAACTGGTGCGCATATCGAAAGGATGTTCATCCATAGGCCAGTCACAGACATATTTAAAACCCGCTTCTGAAAGATAGTCAAGGGTGTCGAGCGTTTCGTGCAAACCTGGTCCGAGCCAGCCCTTTGGCGCCTTGCCCGTGTACTCTTTCAGTATCTCGAAAGACTTCTGGATGACAGTTTGCTGATCTTCAACGATATGCATTGCTGCCTGCGCGTAGCCATGCCCCATAAAATCCCAGCCTAAATCTCTTATCGCTTTGGCGACGGGCTCACCTGGACCTTCGCACACACGTGCATTAATGGAGGCAGTGGCCTTAATATTACGACTTTCCAATGCATCGATCATGCGCCAAATGCCGACACGCATTCCATATTCATGCCAGGCCCAATTGGGAATATTCGGTACAGTGGCGACCCCTGCGGGTGAAGTCACATATTCACGGGCGATGGGTTTTTGGATATCCCACTCCTCAATATTTACCATCACGTATACAGCCATACGTGCACCATCTGGTAATTTTATTGGTTCCCGCTGCGGTAGCGGAGAGAAATCAAAGCGTTCGTGTGGAAGTTTCATAGTCTCAAGTACATTGTTCTATTTACTGTTCATTTACTGCGTAAAGCCTCACTCATTAATTTGAAGGCTTCTGACGCATCCCATGGGTCAATATGTACTTCAATTAAAAGTGCGCCCGGCCCTTTCCAGGCTTCAGCACGTTCTAGCGCAAGCTCTAACTCCCCTTCAGTTCGTACTTCCATGCCATCTCCACCACCAAAAGCCGCTGGCAACTGATGGTAATTCCACGGGGCTATATCGTTGAAAGGACCATCATGAATCAAGCGCTCTGCGGTATAGCCTTTATTGTTCACTACAAACACAATCGCCGATTTACCATAACGTGCAATGTTTGAAAGTTCTTGTGCTGTCATCTGAAATGAGCCATCTCCTTCCAGCGCTACGACTCTTTGATCTTCTCCAGCAGCCATGCAGGCGCCCAGTGTTGCACCGAAGCCCATGCCAATCGAGGCCCAATAACACGAAGCAATATAATCCACGCCTTCGGGAAATTGCATGTGAGTAATATTAATAGAACATCCTGCGTCTGCCATAACAATATCATCCTTCCTGATGAAACTCGCCATTCGATCATAAAATCGTTTATTAGTCATGATCTCATTATCTTGAGCCTTGTAACTTGCATCGATTCTATGTGAAAAAATATGTCTTGGCGCGTCAGGATCGGTTTCGCCTTCTGGAAGTTGATCGAACAATCTGTTTATCATTTCTGGCATAGATACGTTTTCATAGCTCACGCCGTCTGATATCAGCTTGTCATTCCAGACAATGATTTTCTGTCTGCTTGTTAATTTGGCCGTATGACCACCCAGGTTAAAATCGGAGGGTACCGCACCGAGAAAGATTACCGTTTCTGCAGCTTCAATATAATCACTCAATTCTTTGGGACTTCCTGCACCTTGATAGGAACCAATACAACAAGGCAAACATTCTAAATAGTCGGCCTTACCAACAAATAGGGAAGCTGCAGAAATCCCAGTCTTTTCTAACAAGCTGATTAGTTTTTGTTGTGAGCCTGTTCTTTGTATTTCATGGCCAGGAAGTATTATCGTGCGCTCACTATTTTTGATGCGCTCTAGCAAATACTGAAAAGCATCATCATTAGCGGCCTCATCCACCTCATTTATATTGAAATCATATGAGTCGGGTTCATCTACCATCAATAACTGCACGTCAGCCGGAATTTCCAGGAAGACCGGGCGACTTTGTGTCAGACAAATTGATAAGGCTTTGTCTATTTCTGCAGTTACATTTTCAAGGTTATCGAGGAGTTTACAGTGTGCCGTAATCTCTTTATAAATATTAATAGATGCATCAATTTTTTCCGGTAACAAATGATGTGTTTCAGGTTGTGCCTTATAAATATTCCTGTTCGGCCCACCCGAAATCACAAACATAGGGACTCTTTCTGCAAAGGCTCCAGCGACGGCATTAACCAGACTAAAGGCACCAGGCCCATAAGTGACGGCAATGGCCGACAAGCCCTTTAAACGCGCATATCCATCAGCCGCGTATCCCGCATTCAATTCATTACAGGCGGCAATATGTTCGATTTCACTATCCACCATAACTTCGAATAAAGGCAATATGAAATCACCAGGAATACCAAATAGATGGTCGACGCCCTGAGATTTCAATCGCCGCAAAATGTATTCTGAAACCGTTATTTGTTTTTTCACAGACATAGCTCAAAAGGTACTTGGTTTATTTTATCGATGAAAAGTTAGGTTAAAAATATTTATTAAATTTCAATGTGATTACAAATCACACTGCTGATTTAAGGCCTTACACTACAATGCCATGTCCTCAACAAGGTCAAGAGAGTAGCCAGCTCCGTAGGTAGATTTGCCATATAAAGTAGTTCTCTGTTCTGGCCAACGGTCTATTGAACTGATTAAAGTTTCCATATCTTCAGCCTCAAAATCCTGGCCATGACTGGCACCCGCTGCACGACTGATACTTTCATTCATCAGATTACCACCCATGTCATTAGCGCCGGCCTGCAAAGCTGCTTTAACACCGTCTTTCCCCATCTTCACCCAGGATGTCTGGATATTATTGATGTGGGGATAGAGCACGAGTCTGGACACCGCATGCATCAACAGTGTTTCGCGGTATGTCGGGCCAATACGTGTTCTGCCCTTGCGATACAATGGCGCTTCCATATGCACAAAAGGCAATGGCACAAACTCAGTAAAACCACCTGTCTCTTGCTGTAGATCCCGTAACCTCAACAAGTGTCTCGCCCAATTAAGCGGCGATTCGACATGCCCAAACATAATCGTTGAAGTTGATCGTATACCGACACTATGCGCGGCACGCATTACATCGAGCCATTGTTGAGTATTTATCTTGTCAGCACAGATAATTTGCCTGATCTCATCATCAAGAATTTCTGCAGCGGTACCAGGCAAGGTACGTAAACCTGCCTGTTTTAGTTCCAGCAAATAATCAACCAGAGACAGGCCAAGCGTTTCTGCTCCATGGGTGATCTCAAGAGGTGAAAAAGCATGAATATGAATATCCGGTTGCGCCTCTTTTATCGCCTTTGCAATTGATAGATAAGTTTCACCCGTATAGTCGGGATGTATCCCGCCTTGCAGACATACTTCTGTCGCGCCTCGTTGCCAGGCTTCATTAGTTCGTTGCTGAATTTCCTGTAAACTAATGTTATACCCTCGCTCTCTCAGATTTTCCGCAACGCGCCCTTTCGAAAACGCACAGAAACCACAGCCGAAGTAGCAAATATTTGTATAGTTTATGTTTCTGTTAATAACATAAGTGACGACTTCCCCATTTACAGCCGCACGTAATTCATCAGCAGCCTTACAAACGTCTCCAAATGAACTGCCACGCGCAGAAAATAGTTTACTTACTTCATTTTCATGTAAACGTTTTCCAGCACTTGCCTTATCGATGAGATTACTTATTGAGCTCTTAATATTAATTGAAGTTCTTGCTGTACGAATTGCAGGGACTGCGATTCCGGCACCAGGTGTCCATTTGTCGGTGCGTGCATAACCTTCTGAATCAATACAACGCAGAACCGGTGTATGTAGTGTTTTATCAAGCCAAAGATCCATACTCTTCAAATAATTTGGATATATCGGCAACCTGGCTGCGAGCTGCTTGCCGGCTATTTCAGTCGCCGTTGCCAGTTTTTCCAGACTCGGCCAGGCAGCCTCTGGATTAACATGATCCAAAGTCACAGGTGAGACTCCTCCCCAATCATCTATACCTGCTTGTACTAACTGTGGCATCGCATCTGGCATAAGATTCGGAGGTGCTTGAATATGCATACCTGGACCAAAAATGATCCTGGCTATTGCAATTGTCCAAAGATGATCTGACAAAGAAGGCTCATCTGCGTCATACATCTTGGTATCAGGTTTACGTCGAAAATTCTGAATAATTATTTCCTGAATATGGCCATCTACGTCATTTAGTTCACGTAGTGCTAGCAGGGATTCGATTCTTTCTTGCCGTGTCTCTCCAATACCTATCAAAATACCACTGGTAAAAGGTACGCGCGTTGCGCCAGCGGCAGCGATGCTACCCAATCTAATGCCGGGTTGTTTATCTGGTGAACCATAATGCGGGCCACCCTTTTCGCATAAACGTTGTGCCGCACTTTCCAGCATCATGCCCTGTGAAACAGAAACTTTACGCAACTCAAGTAATTCATCGTGCTTCAAAATACCCGGGTTCAAGTGTGGTAACAAACCAGTTTCGTTCAATACCAGGTGGCCCATCTCGGCCAAGTAGGAAAGAGTTGTTTCGTGTCCTAATTGATTTAATTCTTCGCGTGCAACTTTATAACGAAGCTCTGGCTTGTCGCCAAGCGTAAACAAAGCTTCATGGCAGCCCGCCTCGCGTCCCGCGTGTGCAATTTCCAGGATTTGTGCGGAACTAAGATAAGCCTTTTGCCCTGGTTTGGGTGCTTGCGCAAAAGTACAGTAGTGACATACATCCCTACACAGGTGTGTCAGCGGAATAAATACTTTGGGAGAGTAAGTAACAATATCAGGGTAATTTTGATCTCTGATTGCAGACGCCGTTTCCATTAATAAAGGCAGATCTTCAAACTCAGCCAAAGATAAGGCGTCTGCAGAACTAATCCTTTCTCCCTGGCTCGCCTTACTAATGATATTTTTTGGCTGCTTCATAAGATTGTCAAACTCAACTTCCTATCTCATTCGACCGTACCACACACCATCATCA
>WLWI01001331.1_pt1 | contig 21544 bp, 20 predicted proteins | sample 6701501 | NCBI WGS metagenome assembly WLWI01 (sample SAMN12718690, study PRJNA515312) | sponge metagenome | isolation source: marine sponge | host: Mycale hentscheli | place: New Zealand: South Island, Marlborough, Capsize Point | collected 2014-11-01 | reverse complement strand
CATTGTCCACTAGACTACTGCGAAGGTAAGTCTGTGTAGGTGCATGTCCAGTTGTGTCAAAGCATTGTGTGTTACAACCACTACTTAGCTAAAGAATATCACAAAGAAAACTTTTAAATAACGTGTTTTGTTGTTGTTGTTTTCCTTCCAAGCAGTTGCAGAGAGTTGTTACTATGGCACTGAATTCCCTTTACCCTGTATGCTAAATTAAAAAACTGGACCTTATTTTCAGTAGCTTCAGTGTTAGCAGTCAAAATCATTCATATAAAAATAGTATTGTCTTTAGGCTCGCTCGCCATTTGTGCTGAAGCACATCACTAGTTACATGCTAGGGTAATTCCAGCTGTTAATGATTCACCATTTTGATTGACCTCATTTCTACAATGTAGGGTCTACAATCTGTATAACTATCTATTGCACTGTTATCTAGACCATCAGACAAAATCATATGTATTTTAGGATAAGTTACACAGTTAAGATGTAACTGATTAATATTAATATCAGGTAGAAACAATATTAAAGCATTGAAAATATACTCACATGGTAAAGCCAATGTTGTAATATTCAAAGCTGAACGAGGGCTGAACTTATTGTGTTAATGTATGCCACATCAATAGTGTAGGAGCTGATGGCCAGTAGTCTAGCCCTAGCCTGTCCTGATGGCCAGTAGTCTAGCCCTAGCCTGTCCTGATGGCAAGTAGTCTAGCCCTAGCCTGTCCTGATGGCCAGTAGTCTAGCCCTAGCCTATCCTGATGGTCAGTACTGTAGCCCTAGAGTGTCCTGATGGCCAGTAGTCTAGCCCTAGCCTGTCCTGATGTCCAGTAGTTACCACAGCAGCTACTTTACTACTACTCAGCTACTCTATTGGAGAATACTAACAGCTAATCGTTGAGAAAACACGAAGCTTTCAGCTCTGTGGTATTTATGGGCAATGCCCCCTAGTGTCACGTCATAATCACGTGAGCAAATAATTTCTTGCAGCCAGCTGTGTAGTTTGATTTATGCTCAAGTTAACGGAGTTGAAAGAAGTGAAGTTTCGCCTTGAAAATGCGTATCAGAGAGTGTTTCTGGCTAGTTTAGCTTCTTCTCTTATGAAGACAGCGTTTCCATGTACCATTTTCATTGGTCAAGCTATTTTGATGCCTCATTAAAATAGCTAACAGATTGCTTTTTCTTTGGATGAAAATTAAGTTATATTGTAATAGCTAGGCAGTGCTCAATAGCGCTGAGTGTTCGCACCTTTGGTGCTTCATTTAATTATTGTTCTCGCATAGCTAATTCTGCACACACCTTTCATTTATCATTTTGAATTCAACATTAACCAACATTTTAACCCCCACGTTTATTCCCTATCAAACTACGCATGCACTGAAGTCAAGTTATATTGTTTGACTTATATACACTTTTACTTAAATTGAATTACAAATAATCCTTTTCATAGTGTACACTTACACTTGCTCCATCATTTTAACTTCTTCGTAACATAACAATTTTATAATGACATTTCAACATTAAATTGGCTTCAGACTTGAAAATTGGAAAGATATGACAACTTTCAAATTTGATGAAGACCTTGTGAGGATAAAATGTCTGTCTAATTAACTAGCTTAAGAAAAGTTAATAATATTGTACGTTAATGAACATTTTAAATGTCACCCTTGAGTCATTAGCTTGTTTGCAATTGAACTGAATCACACAACAGTGTTATTTTCTCTTAGCTATTTTAGAGTTTTGCTTTAATTGTGTATACAGTTAATGCATCAAAACTTACTGTTTTCTGATGTACTTTCTGTTATGAAGACACTGAATGGTCCAGCTCCTACTGATGTATAGGCTCTGACTGATATATTGTATAAGACATATTCTTCTAAGTTATTTAAAGTAACGCTTTGGTTGGAGGCTGACGTATTGACCAGTTCTGGTACTAGTCTTCCATTAAATGTCTCAAGAGGAATGTAGAGAATCTCAAATGCTATTATAACTCCATTTTCGTCTATTTCTGGAACATCCTCCCACATTACTCCAATAGAAGTCGATGATACAAAGGTTGTTGTAACATTGATTGGAGAACTGGAGGGTACTGTTAAAAGAAAAAAATTAATATAAATGCATTAAAAAGTAGATAAAACACTATTCTACAATCTTCTAATGTTCTTTCTGTTATAGCTGAGCTATATGGTCCTGGTCCTACTGAAGTACATGCTTGCACAGTTATATTGTATTGCACATATTCTTCTAAGCCCCTTAATATTGCACTCCTACGTGAAGCTGGTATATTAACTATTGCTTGAACTAACACTCCCTCAAAAGTATTCAAAGGAATATAAAGAATTTCAAATTCTACAATAATTCCATTCCTGTCTATTTCTTGGACATGAGTCCACATCACAGTGATTGTAGTAGAAGAAGAAATTACAGTAACATTATTTGGTGAGCTAGATAGAACTATAAAATGTAAGATTAATAACGAATTAATAAGCTATAATGTACAAGTTTTATTTTACCATCTTCTGAGGTTCTTCCTGTTTAGTACTAAATCGACCTGCTCCTACTGAAGTGAATGCTCTTATTGATATATTGTACTCTACATATTCCTGTAAGTGTGTTAGCATGATGCTCCTATTGTTGGATGATACATTGACTGTATTTTCAGCTAATACTCCATTAAATATGTTTAAAGGAACTGTGGTATCAGGCGAGGAAGGCAGGAATAGCAAGAAGAGTAGGCCAGAAGGTCGCTGCCACCAGAGTTGCACGCCAGAAGCTTTTGAAGGGGGCTCTCCCAAACAAATGACAAAGTTTAACGTTTATCATAGAGAATGGGAAAAAAGGCAAGATGTATAACTAAATGGGGCCTGCTCAGGATGGCCAATATATTATAGGAAACCGTCCCGGGCATGCCCAGTGAGTGGATGATGCATGGAGGCAATACATAAGAATGGAATGCAGGGTGTGTGTAAGGGATGAATTGGATGAGTCAGTCCGGCTGAAGGGTGATTGCACAAACCACAAACAACACATGACAATAAAGTGAGTAGGATGATGATGCATCATGCGGGGGAGTGGCTGAAGGCCGCTCCACCACAGGAACATAGAGAACTTCAAATACTATGAGAATCCCATTTTGATCTATTTCTTGTACATTATTCCACTTCACAATTATGCTAGTAGGAGAGGAAGCAAGTGAGGTAACATTGTTTGGGTAGCCAGAGGGAACTACAAATAACTTACGTTAACTTATAATGAATGTGTACAATATGTAACATTTACCATTTTCATGTTTTCTTACTGTCACATCCATACTATATGGTCCTGCTCCTACTGATGTATATGCTCTTACTGATTATACTCTACATGTTCTTGTAAACCTGTTAAGTTTAAACTTCTATTAGATACAGATGTATTGACATTATTCGAAAACAACACTCCATTAAATGTCTCAAGTGGAACATATAAAATTTCGAATGATATAAGGACTCCATTCTGATCTGTTTCCTGGACATTATCCCACATTACTCCAATAGTAGTTGAAGAAAGAGGAAATACTGTAGTCTTGTTAGGTGGACTAAAAGGAACTTTGAGAAACAAGGTATTGTTAATTATTGAACAATATAACCGTGTAATACTAGTGGTGTGTTTGAGTACAAATGGCGAGCAAGCAGAGCATGATGTGGTAGTTAATGCACAACTATTCAGCTGGAGTGTGCTACAAAAAGTGCCCGGGTATTGCTATGTGACAGCACACTTAAGAAATACACTTTAATTGGAGATAACAGTCACACTGACACAATAACCCAAATCGTTTATTTAATATTTTTTCCATTGTTTCAAAACCTTCTGTTCATAACATTTTCTGGCCTAATGGGAACTATTATTATGATGTAATTAACAATGACGTTATGTATTAAAATATTACCAGTTTCAAATGTTCTTCCTGTTATGTTAGGACTAATGATCCTGCTCCTAATGATGTATACGATCTTATTGATATACTATATTCGACATATTCTTGTAAGCCATTTAAGATTGCACTTCTATCAGAGGCAGACGTAATTACAGTATTAGGAACCAACACTCCACCAAACGTCTCAAGTGGAACATATAAAATTTCAAATCCTATAACAACTCCATTTTGATCATAATCCCACATTACTTCAATAGTAGTAGCAGAAACAGAGGTAATTATAATATTGTTAGGTGGACTAGAATGAACTGAGAAATATAATAATGATAAATAATAATTATTACACAAGTCAAAGTGTAATAGTGGTGAAACATTTCTAGAGCAGGCTATTTTATTTACATGAATCAGAGGCAACTGATAACAAAACCTCAGAGTGAAATTTCTTGCCATGTCACTCTGAAGAGAGTAATCAAGTGGTTTATCCCATGCTAACTATCTTCATTACAGTATTCATGTACTGGGTTTGGTTACTCATGGTGTACAGTTAGCTGTAAAACTCTCTAAGGATTAGGTATATCCTAAACTGTAAATAAAGTAGTTTACACCTCTTAAATCCTACATCGTATGATTCTGACTACATTTTTTTGTCCCCCTGATAACTTATCAATATCAAAACTAAGCATTATCTTAGTGAGTAATTAGGAATGATATGCATGGGGAAATGAAATAATATTGATAAAAGTTAACAGAGATAAAGAATAAGTTCTCTTAGTTGGTGAAGTATGTGTTACACATGTGATACAAGTAAGAATTAGAAAAATACAAGACGTCAGAAATATATTCAAGGTAATACTTAGGCAGGAAAATAGTTAATCATTAATAAATTGCATTATCACTAATGATGTAGCTATTCAAAGCACATGTCTTATAATTGTGTTGATTATATTGCTCATCTAAACAAACTTCAAATTTCAATATAACTAATACGTATCCACAACATGACATTAATTGAAAATACTTATAAAATAGATGACTTAATAAATACAACATGAGACACTCAAATTCATTGTAAAATGGGTGCTTAACGGCGAGTGGTAGCCTATAGCTGAGGCTATGCACCTATCTACAACTGAAGAGACACACTGAGTGCTTTATAGAAATCAATGTATCGAAACTTCCAAGAAATGATACCAGACAATTTTTTTGCTGTAGTAGGGATTCTCATTCATATGGGATATCATTAAATTTCTCGGTATCAACTCATGTGGAGCCTTACCAGCCTTTGTTTTGATCCTGTCATTTCAAAGGTTATGAGTAGAAACAAATTTCAAAGTTTTCTGTCATTCTTTCATATAGTTAGTTCAGATATTGAGAAAGAATTGCAATCTAACGGTGATAAGTTGTGCAAAGTTCGTGTGCTAAATGATCACCTTTAAAAATGTTGCCTAGAGTTATACAAACCACATCGTGAATTTAGTGTAGATGAGCACATGGTTAGCTCAAAAGCACGTTTTTCCTCGCAACAAACCCACTAAGTGGGGGTTCAAGTTGTGGTGCCTCCGTGTTTCACACAATGGAAATACATGCTCTTTCTCCATTTATCGTGGAAAGAATGGTGAGATACGGAGTCCTAATGGTTTGAGCTATGATGTGGTGCAGAGTTTGATAAAGCCATTTTTATTACAAGGATACTCATTATACATTGATAACTTTTACACCAGCCCTGTACTTGTTTTAGATCTGTATAAGGAATGTATTCGTGTTACTGGCACATTAGATTGTAGCCGTATAGGAGTACCTTCAGAAATAAAACAACTAAAGAAATATTGTTCCCGAAATAATGTTCTTCGGGGTGATGGTGGATATATTAGAGATGAGACCTGTGTGTATGCAGTTTGGAGGGATACCAAATGTGTGGTGGTACTCTCCAGTGAGCATGCAGGTCACTCTGAGACCAAGGTTACAAGAAATATAAAGGATAAACGTGGTACATAACTAAGCAAGATGTCCCCATTCCAGTGTTTAGCTACAACCGCTACATGGGAGGTGTGGATCGATCGGACCAATTAATAAAAAAGTATAACGTTCTCCTCCAAACCAAAAAGTATTGGAAAACTTTATTTTTACACTACATTGACATAGCAGTTGTAAATTAATACATTTTATACAAACATTTGCACTCAGATTCTCGACGAAGGATGAGTCATTACATTTTTTAGAGAAACATTAGTGAGGCAGTTATGTAAAATTGAAGTATCCATTTGTCAGACAGTGGCTGGCAGAAAATCTGACCCAACAATAGAACACAGGTCTGAAAGAATGCCAACTGGTAAAGACTGGTGTATTGTCAAATTCAGTATGGTGTATGTAGGCGTACATCACGAATGTGCAGCAAGTGTGAAGCTCCGCTCTGTTTACTTGCCCGTAATTGTTTCAAAAAATTTCACCAAATTAATTTTACTGAAGAAAGAAATCAATGGCTACTGTCCAAACGTGTGTCTTCACCATCATCTGAACTTCCAGGTAGACCAAAGGGCACAATTGACCAAAGGGCACAGCAAGTTACAGTCACTTAAATGAGTAAATAGTCAAATAACCCTGAAAGTAAATTGGGACACCAAGGGTTAAACTCAAATCAATTCTTAAAATTATCACTAGACAATAGATAACACATTCACTCCCACCGGCCTTTGACCCCTGAATTAGGAATAATTATCTGTGATAATTCCTCTAGAATAATTATTGTTAATTATTACATAACTGAAAACTAAACTACAACAAGAGTTTTACCAACACATTAATTATGTCATGACCACACAAATTGATACCTGCTTCTAAAGTAGAAGTGAGCACACAACTGCTAGGTCCAACTCCCACTGAAGTGAATGCTGCCACTGAAATATTAAATCTCACACTTTCTTGTAAGTTCATAATAGTGAAATTTGTAGTATCAACATTTATTACAATATCTTCATAAGTTCCTCCAAAATTATTGAGTGGTGAAGACGTTATAACATACATTATATCACCATTCCTATTAATAGGAGGGAGTGGTTCCCAATTCACCAGTATAATAGTAGGTGAGAGAGCTTCAGCAGTAAAATTATCTGGTGCACTATTAGGAGCTAATAATAACATAACACATCATAAACAACTCAATATACTTTTTATAACAATACCTTCCTCTAAAGTTCTAACAAGTCTCCCATTGCTGGCCCTAGATCGACCTATCTCATTGACTGCTACAACTGCAAAGGCATACTCGATTCCAGGAAACAAATGATCAATAACCAGAGTAGTATTGGTGGTGTTAATAACTGTAGTAGTGTCGTCAACAAATGGTGGATTTGTATATGTTATCTCGTAGTATTGTATTGGGGCATTGTTTATCAATGGCTCCTCCCACTGTAAAGTTATAGATGATGATGTGACATTAAATTCTCCAGTAATTATTGGCTGAATAGGAACATCTAATAGATAACACAATTTTATTTTATCGAGATATAGTATACACACATACATATTAGAATATATACATGCATAAAAGGCAAACTAAATATAGCTATTATTACCTTGCACTATTAGTGTAGCATCTTCACTAACACTACTATTATCCACATTGCTAATAGCTGTACATGTATATATTCCAGTATCTGACACATTAGCCAAAATAATTGAAAGACTAGACTGAACACGATAAGAGTCTAATTCCACAGTAACCACATTGAAATGGTCATTCATGAGTAGACTTCCATTATAATTCCACACAATGTTTGGTGCAGGAAATCCTGATGCATTACAAGACAACGTAATATTTTCCTCTGCAGCAATACTCATGCTCATAGGAGGGACATCAATACTTGGGGAAACTATGAGAATAAGAAATTAGTACATCATTGTTATAACTTAAATTATAATCATGAACTTACCATTGATAGATGAATCATCCATTTCAAACCCAGCATGGTTAGAGACATTGCACGTGTACATACCTCCATCCATAAAGGTGCTAATGGAGATGTTTACAACTGGTTGATTGCTCACCACTTCTCCATCACGACTTCTGGTCCATACGAAGGCATTGTCAGGACCTCCACTGGCACCACAAGACAAAGTTATTACGCCTCCCACCTGAGAATTGGTTGAGGATGGTATGACTAGGACACTTCCTGCAGGTGATACTAAACAAAACAACAACAAAAAAAGCACACAAAAAAAACACAAAAACACAATAATAGCTTTACTTTTATAAAAAGAGGTATATCTTAATGTGAATGAATGTATATACAGTATTTTTTTATACCTACCAGTCTGTAGTTACATGTAGCATCTAGAAATAAAAGCGAACAGACTAAACCACTTCCAGCACAATTGCTGAGAGTGGTCTATTCAAGAATTATATTAACTAAAAATATACAAAAGAAAATACAATTAATTTTTTACATTACTCAGTACAAATCTTAACAAAAGGTAGTAGAACTGGAAATATGACATGTAGGAGAAATCAGTAAAAGGTAACAATGTAAACCTTACCAAATACAGTTACCACATCAGATTGCAAGAAAGATTCGTGAGAAGAAATGTTGCAAAAGTATCTGCCTTCATCTCCATAAATAAGAGGATTAAAAATAAGGTTTCCAGAAGAGCTCATGGTTAAGCTTTCACTGGTAGATTCATCTTGTTTCACCCACTGATAGCTAGGAGAAGGGAAAGCTTCAGCTGCACATAATAATTCAACAGAAGAGCCAGTTGAGCCTATAATGTCTTGTGGCTCCACAAGAAAGTAAGGTGAAATAAAGACAGAGACACTCTCAGAGACATTGCTACCAATACCAAAAACTACACAAGTGTACTCTCCACCATCAGAATCATCCACATTGCTAAGTAACAGAGTAGAAGAGTTTTTTCCGTCAAGATAAGAACTATTGGCTTGCCATCGAAAGAAGAGATTTGGCCCGCCCAGTGCAGAGCAAATCAAAGTAGCATTATCTCCTCTGCTATAAGTCTGGTCATTAGATATATTATCGATAACTGGAGACACTATAAGTAATGAAAATGTATCTGGGTCAAAATTACTAACATACAAATGTCTGTAGGTTAGGTTGTAAAGAAATTAGACTAACAAAAATAAAATAGGAATGTGGAAGTTGAACTTGACTTTGACTCAGCTAAACAATACAAGACTGTTCATGCCTTACCAAAAACTGTGGCTATTACTGATTGCAAAGAAGAATCACCAGAAGATACATTGCAAAAATATCTGCCTTCATCACCAAAGAGAAGAGGATCAAAAAGTAAACTTCCTGAAGAGCTTGTTGTTAAACTATCTCTGACAGTTTCGTTCACTTTTACCCACTGGAAGACAGGAAAAGGAAATGCTTCAGCAGCACATGGCAATACAATAGAAGAACCGTTTGATACTGTAACGTCCTCTGGTTCCACAAGGAAGTAAGGTGAAATAAAGACGGAGACATTTCTAGTATCACTACTGAAACCAAACACCAGACAAGTGTAAGTCCCACCTGTGGAAGCACTCACATTGCTAACTAACAAAGTTGAAGAGTTCTCACTTTCAAGAAAAGAACTATTGACTTGCCATCGAAAGAAGAGGGTTGGTCCACCAAGAGCAGAGCAATTTAAAGTGATGTTATCTCGTCGGTTATATGCTCGATCCACAGTTATAAAACTTATTAGTGGCGATACTACATGTATGAGAACATAAACAAAAAGGAACCATTGAAGTTATACAACAAACTAAATACTTCAGAAGCCATTGTTATAAAAAAATAGTTAGAACACCATGTTAAGAAATCGTAAAAAAAAGCTTTACTACTTTTCCTAATACAATAGTGTGCTACCAAAGATTCACCTTAAAGGTTTGAGTAAGAATACTTAATCTTTTAATGTAATATAAGTAGGTAAGAATACACTTTAATTAAGAAGCAAAAGAACTACAACAACCAGCTTACTAACTCATTCGTATAACAAACTGGACACAGAGACACTTACCACTCAAAGTAACAGTATTGGATGAAATAACAGTCTCTGCTGAAGTGACATTACAAACATAGTCACCTTCATCTCCGAACAACAGAGGATCAAAGACTAATACTTCTGAGCTTACTGACAAGTCACTTCTTACAGACCTTCCTACTAGTTTCCACTCATAGCTGGGAGAAGGAAAAGCTTCTGCTTGGCAGGTCAAGCTAATACTAGATCCCTTAGAACTGCCTGCATCATTAGGCTGGACAGTGAAGTAAGGCAGGATGAAGACAGATGTGGTAGCTGAACTATTGCCTGCAGAATTGAAGACAACACAATTGTAATCTCCACCATCAGAAGCATCCACGTTGCTAAGCACCAAAGTTGAAGAGTTCTCTCCTACAAGATAAGAAGCATTGGCTTGCCATCTGTAGAATAGGTCTGGTCCACCCAGAGCAGAGCAGCTCAAAGTCACATTATCTCTTCTGTTATAAGCTTGATTCTCAGTTTTAAAAGTGATAAGTGGAGATACTATGAGAAAATAATGGTATCATGATTACAAACAAAAATGAAAGAAATAATTAGTGAAGTATTTCTTTTATGTTCCACAAGCGAAGTTATGTACACTAACAAAGCCAGAAGAGAAGTGGAGCACACAAAAATATAGCACTAGTGAGTAGTTGAGAAGTCATAAGCAATTGTGCAGTTTCAAAGATATAGCTATTAATAGGTTACCAATTCACAAGCAAATGAGAATAACACTCTCATTATACAGGAGCCACAAGTATCTTACAACTAATTTAAAGTGTTTGAATGACACAATAACCATCATTATTTAAGGGGTATTAACATACTTTTCAATTATGTAATCGTATAATATCAAAGACATCAAATTATCAAGGTGTACAGTAGATGTTACTTTCATTCTGTCCCATAGAAGAATTAAATATCATATTTGGGAGGCATGAAATATTATCATAAGTTAAATACAGTATTTTATTACCATACACATTAGTAGCTTTATACATACATGTACAAATTGTTAAGAGCAAATTGATACTACAAACACAAAGTCAGAAGTTCCAAGTACAAGAAGCAGAGTATAATCAAGATATTTAGCAAAACAAAGCACCACCTATTATACAAGTTAGTAGTCATGCCTACTTGTAAGTGTAATTCGTATAGGTAGCTATAAAATCTTGTGCAACATAAAAACAAGATCAAACAGTGTATGAATATTTAGCAAGAGTCATACCAACAGATGCCAAGCAACCAAAGAGGGACCTAATCAGGAGTATATTAAGACAGCAATATAACATTATGAATTTAGGGGGGGTGGGGGAACTACTGTTTATAAACATAAAATAAGACTATTAAAAATTCTAGTGGAGTTCTTTCGATATAACAGAAAAATGGAGTATTTTTCAAGGAGTTACTTCAAAAGCTAAAAACAACAACATTTTACTAAGCAAGAAAGTTGTCTTTATAACTGCATTAAAATAAACACCATAATGAAGAGTAGTGGTTCCCTTTGCATTGACTTTTCATTGCATTAAAATGTACAACAAAAACGGACTTACCACTCAAAGTAACAGTTTTAGATGAAATAACTGTCTCTGCTGAAGTGACATTACAAACATAGTCACCTTCGTCTCCGAACAATAAAGTATTAAAGACTAATACTTCTGAGTCAACTGATAAGTCACTTCTTATAGAGCCTCCTACTTGTATCCACTCATAGCTGGGAGAAGGAAAAGCTTCTGCTTGGCAGGTCAAGATAATACCAGATCCATTAGCACTGCCTGCATCATCAGGCTGGACAGTGAAGTAAGGCATGATGAAGACAGATGTGGTAGCTGAAGTATTGCCTGCAGAATTGAAGACAACACAAGTGTAATCTCCACCATCAGAAGCATCCACGTTGCTAAGCATCAAAGTTGAAGAGTTCTCTCCTACAAGATAAGAAGCATTGGCTTGCCATCTGTAGAATAGGTCTGGTCCACCCAGAGCAGAGCAGCTCAAAGTCACATTATCTCTTCTGTTATAAGCTTGATTCTCAGTTATTAAAGTAACAAGTGGAGATACTATGAGAAAATAATGGCATCATGATTACAAACAAAAATGAAAGAAATAATTAGTAAAGCATTTCTTTTATGTTTCACAAGCGAAGTTATGTACACTAACAAAGCCAGAAGAGAAGTGGAGCACACAATAATATAGCACTACTAACTATTAGACAAGTGAGTAGTTGAGTAGTCATAAGCAATTGTTCAGTTTCAAAGATATAGCTATTAATAGGTTACCAACTCACAAGCAAATGAGAATCAAACTCTCATTATACAGGAGCCACAAGTATCTTACAACTAATTTAAAGTGTTCGAATGACACAATAACCATCATTATTTAAGGGGTATTAATTTATACTTTTCAATTATGTAAACGAATAATATCAAAGACATCACATTTTCAAGGGGTATACAGTAGATGTCACTTTCATTCTGCCCCATAAAATATCATATTTGGGAGGCATGAAATATTATCATAAGTTTACATAAGTGTCTAGTTACAACTTGTTTCCAGCAGAGATCTCATGTGTAATAGAAAAGATAATGGAGTATTTGTTCAGAAATTTAACAAAAAAATTATCATTTTTATACTATTAACATTAACACATTCTAAGAGAGAATATATTAGCATTCATATTGTACAAAAATCCTGGTGATCCTCAATCGAATGGATTGTTTTCATCTAGATTAATCCTAACAAAAACTGACTTACCACTCAAAGTAACAGTATTGGATGAAATAACAGTCTCTGCTGAAGTGACATTACAAACATAGTCACCTTCATCTCCGAACAACAGAGGATCAACGACTAATACTTCTGAGCCAACTGATAAGCCACTTCTTATAGAGCCTCCCACTAGTATCCACTCATAGCTGGGAGAAGGGAAAGCTTCTGCTTGGCAGGTCAAGCTAATACTAGATCCATTAGCACTGCCTGCATCATCAGGCTGGACAGTGAAGTAAGGCATGATGAAGACAGATGTGGTAGCTGAAGTATTGCCTGCAGAATTGAAGACAACACAAGTGTAATCTCCACCATCAGAAGCATCCACGTTGCTAAGCATCAAAGTTGAAGAGTTCTCTCCTACAAGATAAGAAGCATTGGCTTGCCATCTGTAGAATAGGACTGGTCCACCCAGAGCTGAGCAGCTCAAAGTCACATTATCTCTTCTGTTATAATTTTGATTCTCAGGTACAAAAGTGATAAGTGGAGATACTACAAGAAAATAAAGTATTTTATTACCATACACATTAGTAGCTTTATACATACATGTACAAATTGTTAAGAGCAAATTAATACTACAAACACAAAGTCAGAAGTTCCAAGTACAAAAAGCAGAGTATAAATCAAGATATTTAGCAAAACAAAGCACCACCTATTATACAAGTTAGTAGTCATGCCTATTTGTAAGTATTTCGTATAGGTAGCTATAAAATCTTGTGCAACATAAAAACAAGATCAAACAGTGTATGAATATTTTAGCAAGAGTCATACCAACAGATGCCAAGCAACCAAAGAGGGACCTAATCAGGAGTATATTAAGACAGCAATATAACATTATGAATTTAGGGTGGGGTGGGGGAACTACTGTTTATAAACATAAAATAAGACTATTAAAAATTCTAGTGGAGTTCTTTCGATATAACAGAAAAATGGAGTATTTTTCAAGGAGTTACTTCAAAAGCTAAAAACAACAACATTTTACTAAGCAAGAAAGTTGTCTTTATAACTGCATTAAAATAAACAAAATAATGAAGAGTAGTGGTTCCCTTTGCATTGACTTTTCATTGCATTAAAATGTACAACAAAAACGGACTTACCACTCAAAGTAACAGTATTGGATGAAATAACTGTCTCTGCTGAAGTGACATTACAAACATAGTCACCTTCGTCTCCGAACAATAAAGGATTAAAGACTAATACTTCTGAGTCAACTGATAAGTCGCTTCTTATAGAGCCTCCCACTAGTATCCACTCATAGCTGGGAGAAGGGAAAGCTTCTGCTTGGCAGGTCAAGCTAATACTAGATCCATTAGAACTGCCTGCATCATTAGGCTGGACAGTGAAGTAAGGCAGGATGAAGACAGATGTGGTAGCTGAAGTATTGCCTGCAAAATTGAAGACAACACAAGTGTAATCTCCACCATCAGAAGCATCCACGTTGCTAAGCATCAAAGTTGAAGAGTTCTCTCCTACAAGATAAGAAGCATTGGCTTGCCATCTGTAGAATAGGTCTGGTCCACCCAGAGCAGAGCAGCTCAAAGTCACATTATCTATTCTGTTATAAACTTGATTCTCAGTTATAAAAGCGACAAGTGGAGATACTATGAGAAAATAATGGTATCATGATTACAAACAAAAATGAAAGAAATAATTATAGTAAAGCATTTCTTTTATGTTCCACAAGCGAAGTTATCTACACTAACAAAGCCAGAAGAGAAGTGGAGCACACAAAAACATAGCACTACTAACTATTAGACAAGTGAGTAGTTGAGTAGTCATAAGCAATTGTGCAGTTTCAAAGATATAGCTATTAATAGGTTACCAACTCACAAGCAAATGAGAATCAAACTCTCATTATACAGGAGCCACAAGTATCTTACAACTAATTTAAAGTGTTTGAATGACAAAATAACCATCATTATTTAAGGGGTATTAATATACTTTTCAATTATGTAAACGAATAATATCAAAGACACCACATTTTCAAGGGGTACAGTAGATGTCACTTTCATTCTGCCACATAAAAAATCATATTTGGGAGGCATGAAATATTATCATAAGTTTACATACGTGTCTAGTTACAACATATTTCCGGAAGAGTTCTCATGTGTAATAGTAAAGATAATGGAGTATTTGTTCAGAAAGTTAACAAAAAAATTATCATTTTTTTACTATTAACATTAACACATTCTAAGAGAGAACATCTTAGCATTCATATTGTACAAAAATCCTGGTGATCCTCAATCAAATGGATTGTTTTTCATCTAGATTAATCCTAACAAAAATTGACTTACCACTCAAAGTAACAGTATTAGATGAAATAACAGTCTCTGCTGAAGTGACATTACAAACATAATCACCTTCATCTCCGAACAACAGAGGATCAACGACTAGTACTTCTGAGCCAACTGATAAGCCACTTCTTATAGAGCCTCCCACTAGTATCCACTCATAGCTGGGAGAAGGGAAAGCTTCTGCTTGGCAGGTCAAGCTAATACTAGATCCATTAGCACTACCTGCATCATTAGGCTGGACAGTGAAATACGGCAGGATGAAGACAGATGTGGTAGCTGAAGTATTGCCTGCAGAATTAAAGACAACACAAGTGTAATCTCCACCATCAGAAGCATCCACGTTGCTAAGCATCAAAGTTGAAGAGTTCTCTCTTGCAAGATAAGAAGCATTGGCTTGCCATCTGTAGAAGAGGTCTGGTCCACCAAGAGCAGAGCAGTTCAAAGCCACATTATCTCTTCTGTTATAAGCTTGATCCTCAGTTATAAAAGTGACAAGTGGAGATACTACAAGAAAATAAAGTATTTTATTTCAATACAAAATAGTATCTTAATAATAATACATAAATTCTTTTTCCAAATTGTTAAGAGCAAATTGATACTACACACACAAAGCTAGAAGTTCCAAGTACAAGAAGCAAAGTACAGAATCAAGACAATTAGCAAAACAAAGCACCACCTATTATACAAGTGAGTAGTTATGCCTACTTGTAAGTATTTCATATAGGTAGCTATAAAATCTCGTGCAAAATAAAAACAAGATTAAACTGTGTAAGAATATTCAAGAAAGAGTTATACCAACAGATGCCAAGCAAACAAAGGGGGGCCTGAACAGGAGTAACATTATGAATTTAGGGGGGTGGGGAACTACTCTTTATAAGCATAATTATGACTATAGCTTTACTTTAGTAAGTTACAAAATTTATGGTGGAGCTCTTTCGAAACAACAGAATAAATGTAGTATTTTTCAAGGAGTTACCTCAAAAGCAAAAAACAACAACAATTACTAAGCAAAAAAGTTGTCTTTATAACTGCATTGAAATAAATACTATAAAAAACAGTGGTTCCCACTGCATTAACTTTCATTTCATTAAAATGTACAACAAAACTTACCACTCAAAGTAACAGTATTGGATGAAATAACTGTCTCTGCTGAAGTGACATTACAAACATAGTCACCTTCGTCTCCGAACAATAAAGGATCAAAGTCTAATACTTCTGAGCCAACTGATAAGTCGCTTCTTATAGAGCCTCCTACTTGTATCCACTCATAGCTGGGAGAAGGGAAAGCTTCTGCTTGGCAGGTCAAGCTAATACTAGATCCATTAGAACTGCCTGCATCATTAGGCTGGACAGTGAAGTAAGGCAGGATGAAGACAGATGTGGTAGCTGAAGTATTGCCTGCAAAATTGAAGACAACACAAGTGTAATCTCCACCATCAGAAGCATCCATGTTGCTAAGCATCAAAGTTGAAGAGTTCTCTCCTACAAGATAAGAAGCATTGGCTTGCCATCTGTAGAAGAGGTCTGGACCACCCAGAGCAGAGCAGCTCAAAGTCACATTATCTCTTCTGTTATAAGCTTGATTCTCAGTTATAAAAGTGACAAGTGGAGATACTACAAGAAAATACAGTATTGTATTACCATACACATTAGTAGCTTTATACATACATGTACAAATTGTTAAGAGCCAATTGATACTACAAACACAAAGTCAGAAGTTCCAAGTACAAGAAGCAGAGTATAAATCAAGATATTTAGCAAAACAAAGCACCACCTATTATACAAGTTAGTAGTCATGCCTACTTGTAAGTATTTCGTATAGGTAGCTATAAAATTTTGTGCAACATAAAAACAAGATCAAACAGTGTATGAATATTCTAGCAAGAGTCATACCAACAGATGCCAAGCAACCAAAGAGGGACCTAATCAGGAGTATATTAAGACGGCAATATAACATTACATGAGGTATTAGTTACTCATACAACAAGTCTTCCGTATTATCTCAACAAATAGTCCTGTCATCATTTTGAACTCCACTGCAATATTGCATGGCTACCATTGAAGTAAAGAAGCCTTCTTTTTTTTTGTATACACTTATGTGTATGTCATAATGATGACTTTTTGTTGAATTCTATTTTAGGATTCTATTATTTGCTTATCTTATCACATGAACTATCATCAATTACTGTAAAATTCCGTATATTAAAAAATTCTTGTTGTAATAGGGTCTACCCCTTACAGCCCCGAGCATCGGCAAAGTACAACTATTGTTATTTGTCCTTTCCTGAACAATATACGAGAATAGATTCTGGATCAATTTAGTTTTGTGTAAGAGGACTATTGATTATAAATTGACTCCACCTGCCCCAACTATATGTACGCAATGTTAAGTGAGATAAAGCTACATCTTACAGGCACTAACTTGCTGCAAAGCAGAGCTTGATGTGGTAGGTAATGCATAACTATTCAGCTGGAGTGTGCTACAAAAGGTGCCCGGGCATTGCTATGTGACAGCAGACTTGAGAAATACACTTTAATTGGAGATTACTGTCACACTGACACAATAACCCAAATCGTTTATTTAATATTTTTTCCATTGTTAAACCTTCTGTTCATAAATAATATTATCAAGGCCTCCCCTTCTAACACTTCTATATTCTTTATTTCTATGCATTTCACTTTGGAAGCCTCTGTATGAAAACTGTATGCAAATTAACTTATGCTCCTAAATATTAATTTATATTTGAACTAGTTCACGCCTTCATTCACTCACTAGTATTCCTATTTCTGTCTCTCACACTAATTACTGTTAGAATTACTCTCTTATACTGATTACTTTCTCTTCCTTGTTCAGTTGTTGGTTCTCTTTCTCTAAAACTTTGTGATTTGTGTGGGACCGAACATCGACAGCAGTGGCGGGAATATAGACAGCAGAGTGGAAAAGTGACAGTACTAGAACTTTCTTGTATTGAGTTGTGCTGAGTGTATATCATGCGTATGTAGTTGTTAATTACTTGTTTGTGCGGAGCGTGTGCCACGTGTTTGTGTGTCGTGTGCATAGTGCCGTGTGCAATATGGGTGAATATAATGTGTCGTATCTAGTATTTCAGTTAGTTCTGTTCTTCATTTATCATTTGTGTCTGCGCATCTGTTTACGGAATTAAATTAACACTTAACCTCCGACCACGGGTGCTAGATCGCGTAAAGGGTAGCTACTTAATACTTCTACCCTTACCTACGGAACAATTTGGTGGCAGCTCTACTCATCAGGGGCACTAGGCTTGAGATTAAAACCCCAAGCATTCTCGTGAACCCCCACAATTTGGACTTTTCTCTCTATTATTTTTGGCATCATCTCTCATTTTGGAAGGTTACTACCTCTACTAGTTTGTTTCGTGCTCACCAACTGCCTTTGAAGTTGTTTTTGTAATTTACTATTGATAACATTTATTTGTAAATTGTATACACTTGAACTAATTCTGAAGGCGAGTCAAACGGCTGGAATTTACAACCCAGTCAAAGGTAGCTTTCATCAGTTTAGTTAGCCATCGGTTGGGTCAAGTCGGTGGTCTAATTCATCATTCCTTGTCATTTCTAAACTACTAGAAGAGCCACCATAGCTCAAAATATTATAGTAATAAATAAATTGGAAAAGTGTGCGTGTACATTGGTTGCTCATAGCACTACGGGCAGCTAATTTGCATAGAAACTAGTGATGTGCCTCAGTACAAATGGCGAGCGAGCTGGTCTGACTGAAATTTAAATATGTATGCTAGCTGATAATAATTTTTGTTAGTTAAATATTATTGTTAAATTTATTGCTACTTTAGTTACTGCTATTAATTCTTAGCAACACACAACACTATTATACATACTCATTCACTGGATATACCAGCTTAAGACCTACGTTGTAGTCTCTTCGTGACTTGACTATTGGACAAAGGATATTCAAGGGGTGAGCATTCAAATATATTTTCTTAGTTCACGCAAAACAGTATATAGCATGGTGAACAAGCTCGCAGCTCTATCAAAAATATAAAGGCCAGAGTTATTTTTGTAATTTTAACTAACAAATGGAACTACATACTTATCTAAGCTTCTCCCAAGTAATACTTAGCTATTCTGGCTACTAATGGCGCTTGACAACTAATGAATGGCAATTAGTAGCCCCAAAAAACAACAAACACGTCTAGTAAAGGGTTTTCAATATCATAGTAACTAGTTGTGGTAACGTTGTAGGACTTGAATAACAAGCTTTTTGCTGGAATTATCTAACAATATGGAGCCCAAGTTTCAAGTAAGTCTTGCTTAATGCTGTAATATCAGATGAAAGTAGGGTCAAGACTAAAAAGATGTATTTTAGGGGAATAAAAGGGACCCTGCACACATGTTTGAGGGGCATACATACCACCCATACACATATATAATATATACTCGATTTTGCATTATCAATACAAATTAGTTTCTCAAGGGAAAGTAGCTAGCCGCAGATTGTGAGGTGGTGTTAATTCGTGCTTAGTGTGCAAATAGCTATGCCAGTGTCACTTCTGATCTTGCTGCAGTTCTTCAACAAAATTAGTGTAGCTAAAGAGTGGAAAGTAGTTACTATAACCTTACACCTTTTTTCAGTGGGATCGTGCAAAATAAAAAAAAACCTCCTCTAGCTTGATTTGATTGCCCGAAAAACTAATAAATAATTTTGTGTAGCCTCAATATAACACTCTGAGTTACTCACTGTCTTGTCAAAAAATATGAATACAAAGTAAAAGATTGAGATAGTATAAAGTAACCACAGGTTAGGCTGTATGATTAATAGATGAAACTAATTAATGAACAATAACGAGCATGTATCTTTTATATGCCATAGCGGCAATGCTTCTTTTAGGGTATGGCCTTCTAAACTGACACCTAAGCACATACCATCATTGTCTACGATGTTAACATACACCATTGCAGCAGTATCATCCAATATGTCTTCATTTCCTTCATTGTCAGTGAGCATGAACAGTATCGTTTCATTATTTTCAAAAAAAACATCCCCTATTATTGTTATGTTGACACACTGACGAAAACTCATGGTGGAGTCTTGTGGTATAGTTATATTCTGAGCAAAATACCTAAATTTTAACTAGCCAACTAGCTATAATAATACTTACGAGCAGAAACTGATCCAAATAAGAATACAAGCAAATTAGGGACCATAATCCACTTCATCATTGTATTTATTAAAGTACGAGTTACAATAGTCCACCAAGCTAATTACAGTCTTTGTCACGAGATCGATATAGCTGTATTTAAACTACAATTTAGAAGCGCAACAACGTTCAGAGGCTTCCCATACCAACAAATTAGCTAGTTCTTTTACCATAGGGATTCGGGGTACTACGGCTACGAAGTCGCAGCTCGGTAGGTGTGGCGCACATCAATTGTGGTTAGATTGGAATGCAGGGGGGAAACCCAGACGCATGACCGCAAACCCACCGCTAAGGTAAGCTTCTCGGGCGGGAGTCAATTAACAGGTCCGTGGTATGTCGACTGAAGTCACCTCCTAGCTGTAAGGTCTCAGGTTACATATCATTTATGTGAACCGTATAAGGATGTGTGTTCTCCCAGAGGACATAATTTTATGGGTTATTGGACTTGAATAACCCCGTAGCCAACCTAGTGTGACTATCACATTCACTTTGTACTACTCAGACATTTAGCAACAAGTCGTATCTTGCTTTCACTCAATTAATTGTGCTTGTGCTAATAACGATACTTACCATTTCTAAGGTTCCCGTCGTAATCATGATTTAAACACAGCGATACTGTACCATTTTGCTAGTACGTAAGCGTTCTGTGGAAAACAACTGTGTCCACGCAGTTGTGCAAGCTTACTTTTTTATAATTGTATTTGATGCAGGTACCAAAATACTGCTTTGCAAATACAGCTTTAGATAATATTACTGAATCAAGCACTTCGTTTTGCTAATAAATAAATACACATTAAGATATGTAGCTAAATAGCTCAATTTATTTCAATGTTTGAAATTTCTAGGAGACTACAAAGCTTGGCCAAAAGTATGAAGTCAAATTGTTGATTTATCTACAACACTTGAATTGCTGAAAACAAATTATTGATGACAGTACAACATAGGTATCTCATTAGACTCCCCCTCCTCCTCATCATTCACGATAAACAACGATACAACCAATCTCAGACCATTGCCAGCAGATTGGGAAAAGTTGGCCATCAAATTTTTGGGAGTCCTAATTAGCTTAAATAAACTACACATTACCTGACATACCAATATTATAACCAATGTATCCAAAGTGATTAGTATTTTTTTAAATAAAATCCATGCTAGCTAAGACATGATGCTGCTTTGCTATATTATACTTTAGATTCTCTGATGCTAACTGAGAATGGAAAGGGTTACACTGTGCACTACAATTAGATGTAAATTCTGTCCTATTTTTCTGTAAAAAGAGTCTGTTCGCTCGCCATGCATTTGCGCTATTCGAGCGCACCACTAGTTGGCGAGCGAGCGAAGCGAGCGAGACAGTATTAGGGGTGGATAATGCAAAATCG
>WLWI01001329.1_pt1 | contig 21552 bp, 13 predicted proteins | sample 6701501 | NCBI WGS metagenome assembly WLWI01 (sample SAMN12718690, study PRJNA515312) | sponge metagenome | isolation source: marine sponge | host: Mycale hentscheli | place: New Zealand: South Island, Marlborough, Capsize Point | collected 2014-11-01 | reverse complement strand
TACGAAGCTATCAAACGACAAATAATGTCGAGGGCAAAGGTGGCGCGATTGATGGCCCCGGTCCGACAGTTGTTGATGGCATGCTCTACCTCAACTCTGGCTACGGTCGTCTCAATGGTGAGCCTGGTAATGTTCTACTTGCTTTCGAACCGGGATTGAAAAACGAGACTGAATCAGAAAAATAGCCACCTACTTACATCAAAGGGCTTTGTCGCACATTCATGCTTTATCCACCGTAAGAATAACTAGATTGCAAACCAAGTGGCAGTCCGCTTCCCCAGTACAGCAGCAGAAATATGGTCCAGCAAATAATAAAGGTTACCGAATAGGGCAGCATCATGGCGGTCACTGTGCCAATGCCGGTATTCTTAATGTATCGCTGGCAATAAACCACCACCAGCGGGAAATAAGGCATCAGTGGCGTGATGATGTTAGTGGTGGAATCACCAATGCGATAGGCGGCCTGTGTCAGATCAGGCGAAATACCGAGTTCCATCAACATGGGTACAAAGATGGGTGCCAGCAATGCCCACTTGGCTGAAGCCGATCCAACAAAGAGATTCAAAAGACCGGTAAGGATCACAATGCCGGTGATAGTCAGCGCCGATGGCAGACCAAGAGCCTGCAGCGCATTAGCACCTTCTAAAGCCATCAATACACCCAGATTAGATTGGCCAAAGGCGTAAATAAACTGGGCAATGAAAAACATGATAACCAGGTAGTAGGCCATGGTCTCCATGGTTTTGCTCATGCCATCGATGATGTCCTTGCTACTGGTGACGGTACCAGCGCGAATGCCATAGACCACAGCTGGAAAAAGAAACAACAGGAAGATCAGCGAGACTATAGATGACATCAGCGGTGCCCCCAATTCAGTCAGGGATCCACCAGCACCACGCCACGCGGAGTTTTCCGGCCATGCTGTTATGACTAATATCACTATACCAGCCAGCAAAGCGACCATGGCACTCTTGAGACCGCGTGATTCGGCTTCGCTGAGCGCCTCCATCGACTGTGTCTCCTCAATATCGCCATCCAGAGGATTATCTTTAAGCCTCGGTTCCACGTACTTATCGGTAATCAGCCAGCCAAGTGTGATGATTAGCAGGGAGGAAGAGGCAGTAAAGAAGAAATTGTTAAGAGGGTTGAGCGTGATAGAGGAGTCGAGAATTTGTGCTCCGGACTGGGTGATACCCTGCAGTAAGGGATCAATAGCAGAAGGAATAAAATTCGCTGAAAATCCACCTGATACGCCGGCAAAAGCAGCCGCTATACCCGCCAGCGGATGGCGCCCAGCGGCGTAGAAAATCACACCACCCAGAGGGATCACCATCACATAACCTGCATCGGCTGCAGTATGACTAACAATACCAACCAGAATAATCATAGGAGTGAGCAGCCATTGAGCTGTGACTCTCAACATGGCGCGCAGAGCACTATTAATAAACCCGGTGTACTCAGCAACCCCAATTCCCAGCATTGCCACCAACACCACCCCTATCGGATGAAAGTGAGCAAAATTCTTTACCACGGCTGACATAAAAGCCGTCAGGCTTGTACCGGAGAGCTGGTTTACCACCCGCAGAGGTTCACCCGTACGCGGGTCAATCACAGCCCATTCAATAAAGGAAAAAAGAAAGGACAGCATCCATACAATCAAAAGCAGGGCAATAAACAAAACCGCTGGATCCGGCAAGCGGTTACCAGTGCGTTCAATAAATGCGAGGATGCGTTGGGTTCGATTGATACTTTGAGAGCTGTTCATAGGAGTCATAATAAATGTGCTTAGATGAAAAATACCAGTATTTGATCTAATTTTACATCACGAAGCGAATATAAAGGTATATCAGGGCAAAAAGCGTCAAGACCACAATACTAATTGTACTAAAACGCAAAAAGTTTTTTGATGGTCGATAAAGCTCAGGGATCTCGCTTCCCTGTATACACCGATGATTCAAAAACGCCAGAATCGGCGCTGATACAAAAGCGGCAGTGGCCCCAAAGTCTACGATCTTTGTAAACGAATCCATGAATAAGCCAGCTAGTATCATTGGCCCCGTCACGAACAAACAAACCGCAGCTACATACCATTTATCATTACTGCTGGCGTAATGTAAATTGCTACTGGATTCCGTTGCGCTGAATCGATCAATGACTACAGCAAAACTTCTGGGTACAGCATCCAAACCTACAAGTAACGAAGAATACATTACCGATAAAGCACCTATTGCAATTACAGGTTTTGTCCACTCCCCCAAAACATCGGTATAGAGCTTAATGAGTTGTGCGGTAAAGGCACCTGCACTACTTTCAACAGGAATACCACGACTATGTATCAATCCCGCTCCCAGAAGTAAAAAACATAGTGCGAGAATCACACAGCCAACATACCCGATAATAAAATCCTTACTTACATCTTCTTTACTGAAAGATTTTCCAGCCGCTTCGGCCTTGGCACAAGTCCAAAGTGATTGCCAGACGGAAGCATCCATAGGTGAAGGCATAAAACCAACCAGGGCTGCAATAAAAAGTAACTCCTTTAGCTTCAATTCACTTATTGATCCCATTGAAGCCGCAGTCCATTTGATGTCCGGGATAACCAGAATCGCAGCAAACACCGTAGTTAAAGAAATGATAACGACCAATACTTTGGTTATTCGTTCGAGCCATTGATAATGACCTATCATCAGAATTATTGCTGTTATCCCCAGCACAGTGCTTGCAAGCACTGCGGTGTTTATAGTTAATCCCAGGACCGTTTTGATAAGTCCGGCAGCTAGCAGTGTGATCCCGGAGATGGCGAAAAAACTAACCACGCAGGAGGTAATACCGAAATAAAGTAGTGCCCATTTCCCCTGACGGCGGTAACCTTCAAGTAGCGACTGTCCAGTTGCTGCGGCGTAAGTTGAACCAATTTGAATAGCAGGGTACTTAAAAACATTAGCGAGGATAACAACAAGAAAAAGTGCCAGACCAAACATGGCACCCGCTCGAGTTGATTGCACCAGATGAGAAAGACCGACGGATGTCGCTGCGAATAGCAAGCCAGGGCCCAGCGAACTCATGTTGATGAATTTGGAAGTTCGCATTTTTAATTTTCGGATCGTTGTAATATCAAAACACAGAGCAGCTTTGCTATGAAATTCTCTTTACATCTGTATGCCGCTTAAAAATCATTCGACCCCAGGTATCAAAAGTGGCCTGTACTACCATCTCCTGTAAAAGAAAATCTCGTGCTTCCTCCGCCAGGCTCTTATCAACCGACTTGATGGAGCCAACCGCGCTCGCCGTCATCTGTAGCCGAGCGGCATTTTCCAGAGTGATAGCGAGATAGAGTGCTTCGGCTAAAGATTTGCCTGTAGCGATGATGCCATGGTGTCCGAGCAGGGCCGTCTTATTCGTTTTTCCAAGGGCATTCGCAATCAGTTCACCTTCGCTATTGCCAACAGGTACGCCAGGCCATTCTGCAACAAAAGCGCACTGACCATAGACAGGCATTGCGTCCATATGAGCGACTACTAATTCCTCTTCCAGCATCGAGAGGGCCGAAGCGTATGGCGGATGGGTATGTACGATTGCATTTATGTCGGGACGATTCTCGTAGATCCAGAGGTGGAAGCGAACTGCGGGATTAGGCATCGCTTCACCTTCCACTACCTCCATTTGCCGATCAAAACGAATAAGATCGGCATAAGTAACTTCAGCAAAATTTTTCATGAGATCACTCGTCCAGAATGTATCTCGTTGTTCATCTCTAACTGTTACCTGGCCGGCCAGAAATGGCGAATGTCCATCATCCGCCAATTTTCTAGTCGCGATAATTATGCTCTCTGCAAGTGTAAAGTTCGCCTGGCTGGCGTGTTTCTTCAAATCTTGATCGAGACGTTCATGAATACCTTCTTCACTTTCGTTTCTAAATGTTTTCGGTGTTTCAGTAGACATATCCTATTTTATCTCTTTAAGAGTGAAGTCCGATAAGGGATTTTACGAGTTCAGCTGTCATATTCCAACATTGTGCGAATTTAATCATCCTCAAATGAGACCTGTCGCCGAGCCTGAGACTTGGACTCTACCCTGGCAAAACCTCCTCCAACACCCGGTTTAGCTATTATGACTATCTGCTTTGTGCCAGAAGCGGACCTTCACTTGTATTCAGAAAGTTCTGTTTTCAATTGTTCATATAAGTCTTGAAACCAGGCAGCATCAGATACCGTAATTTCTGAAATATGTCGTGAGCGAAAATCGATTGGTACGGATATAACCTTCATATTTTCAATCCCTACATCATTAGCTAATGTAAATATCTCTTCTATTACTGAGTCACCCATTGCCAGACAACCGATTGACGAAGCGCCTCCATGGATAAATATATCTCCACCAAGCTCAGAACGACCATCTTCTTTTGCTCGTTGTAAATCATATTCATTTGGGTAATTCAATCGCAGTGAAACATGGAAGTTACTATTTGGATTGAGACTTTCAATATCATAAACACCTTCTGGTACCTGATAATCACCTTCCTTTAGTTTTGGCCCAAGATTGCCACTCTGCTTTAAAACACTGTACCTGTGTATCGATACAGGAGGTCCTGATAAAGGATGGGCAAATAGCTCTAGTATACTTTCATCTTTCACTGCAATTAGAACGACCTTTGTAGGTGGGTAAGCAGTATCTTTCTCTCTAAACTTGGTTATTAAACGTGTTCGTGCAGAATCCCCGAACTCGACAATACGATCTGCTGTGGTTTTCTGCCCCTTTAATTTTTGAATTAGTGGTTCAGTAACATGATATATCTGTTGCTTAAACAGAAGACTAAGTACTAAGCACGTGAGGATTGCAAGTAGTGCGAATGTTCGTTTATTCATTCAAATATGAAATATTTAGCTTGAGAACTAATATGGTGGCTATGATTTAGATTCTAATGCACTAAACACTTGTATGTCTCCTTTGGGTCGTATGCTGACCCTGAGAAAACTTCCAAACCTGACCTTCTGAGGGTCTGCTATGTGCCAGAAACGGATATAAAGTCGGGCAACGTTCGAACACTTACCAAACGGGTTGGATCCAGCGTCTGGCATAGTCCCTCATCACACAGAAAGTGAAGCGCTTGTTTCCCTGTGCGTTCAGGGTGCAGTTATCAAGCCTCTTTTGCGCTTAGGAGTGGTGAATACTCATGGTCAATACTTTACTGTAGTGTCTCGCTAGACCCCAGCGCCTGCTCAAACCAATCGCGTTCATCTTTATCTGTTATTTGCTCAAGCAACTCAAGCAAGGCCGGTGTGGTGCGAACGGGTTGGAGAAGCCATGCCTGCGTGTATTGCATAAATCGATCACGACCAATGCGTGTTTCCAGTTCTGCCAATAGCAGAGGTGCCTTGCGGTACTGAACAAGATAAGGCCCGCGTTTCGTGTCGCCTGACACCCAGACTGGAGGCAGGTCTTTGGCGGTGATATTGTCTCTAAACGACTGCAGCATCTGTAGATATGCTTCTTCGCCCAGATGCTCGCGCACCGCCATCACTCCGATATACTCGGCAAAGGCCTCATTTAGCCAGTTTTCGACAGTTGTAAAATCCGCGCCGATGCTCCAGTAGTGCGCGAATTCGTGACATACAAAGCGTGTGAGTGGACCTGTCTCGGCGCTGGAAATATCAGTAAATACAACATAGTTTTGTCGCGCGTATCCACTGGATGAGCGCTTGGTGATCAACAGTTTGCCGCGCGGCAGGGGCTTGACGGTACCGAATTGACGATCCAGATATTGCTTACAAACTCGTGCTGCCTCCATCAGTTTTTGCAAGCCCTTACTGTTGTCTCGCTGGTCATAGACCGTGAAACCATCCGCTTCGCTGATGCGAAAAGATTGCGATAAAGTCATGGCAATATCCTGACGTGGATCAGTATTCAAAATATGAACACCATCTTCAATGATTTCTACCTCACCTGTTGTGACTCCTTGCCACTCACCGTCGACTATCACTGTTAAATCCGCGGTTAGTAGTTTATTGAAGCGCGCATCAATCGGAAACCAGAATGAATCAACATTAAGCTCGATGCGCCCGGGTTCAATGGCATTGATGAGGTTGTGCATTGGTTCAGGCAGCAGCACGCCGGCATAAGATATGTGAATGACTCGCGGACTGGGTTGCTCTGCCAACTCGAACTGTAACTTCCTGAAGGGCGCAGTTTCCAGACCTTCCACCTCCTCTCCCTGGCTGATATCGAAGCGCTTGATACTGGCTCCCTCTACTTCGACCTCTCCCAGTGTATTACGTAAAAAGAACGTGATGTTATTCTCGGTATCGTCCAACACGGTGATCTGCCAGTTCGCGCGTATATGGCCGGTTCCCGGGATGATGTTGAGTGTGCCATGGTAGTTATAGTCAGCCCCAGCCAGAGCCGTGATTGGAAGGAAAGATAGCAGTAATATGTTTGAGAGGTGCTTTTTAATCCAACACATACGCTGCGCCCTCGCCTGATTTTAGAATATTTGAATCCATTATGCATGGAGATTGGTTCGGTCACAAAAGCTGATTGCGCCGTCTGGTTTAAAAAAAGTTTACGAACAACCAGGCTATAGGCTTGATACTTACAGGATCAGAGCAAACTTTCCCACTACTCTGTCGTAGAACAACGTGCGGATCTTTGGAGATAAACAGTGAATGTACACTTCATGTTTTCCCTATTCCGGCTTAGGTCGATGGGTGTTGATGGAATTAATACCGGCAAGCCCGTTCTCGGTCGGGATGTCCTTACAATTTGCGCCGAGTTGAATTCGCCCGAACAACTATTATGGAAATGTGTAATTCTCTTTCGCAAAGGATTCAGATATATACCCCTCCTTCAAGTCTCTTTCTACCAACTCTGGAGTTCGTTCCTTCGGATCCCCATAACCGCCACCACCGCCACAATGAATAGCAATCTTGCTACCTTTGGGTAATTGCAATCCGGTTATCTTGCCGATCTTTTTCTGTTTGCCATCGGGGTAAGTAATGGTAACGCCGTTGGTCATGCCCTGTTTGCCGCCCTGGGCGGCCCAACCGGGAACCTTTGTGCGTTCTACTGTTGATATTAATGAGAAGTCTTCAAGTACTTCATAGACGATATCCAGCCCCAATCCACCGCGGTGTTCACCAGCGCCTGCGCTGTCCTGGCGTAGTTCGAACTTTTCGAATATCCAGGGGTAGAGGGCTTCCCATACTTCCACTGGGGGAAACCGGGCTGCGGCTTCGGCGACGTGGATCATAGTGTCGCCGTCACCTTTTGCAAAACCACCCTGTCCCATCGGGAAGGGGCTGCCACCAAACCAGGGTTCGCCATACTTTTTGTCTTTTGAACCCCAGACAAGTACCGCACAGATATCTGCGGCTGATCCGGCGGGGACGTCTGTTGGGACTGCTTTTGCTAATGCTTCATATATTCCTTCCATTGCTGAGATGGCGGACCAACCATAGAGATAACAGGGTGCTGGTGGTAAAGGATGAAACATGGAGCCTGGTCTTGTAATGACTTCGACTGATCGTAAGTGACCTTCGTTGGGTGGTTCACCTGCACCGGCTAACATGGTGATGGCAACTCTTGATGCAGATACTGTTGAAGGTAGAGGACAATTAATTGGGCCGCGTTGAACGTCCGGTGCGCTGGAGTAATCCATGCGTACAGTTGAACCGTCGACTTCGACAATGACATCAAACTCAATCAGATCGGTATCGACGCCGTTATCGTCCATCACACCGTGACCGACATAGCGACCATCATCAATGTTCTCAAAGTATTTTCTGATAACTAACTCACCGGCGTCAAACATGCGTTCGACTGAATATTCAAAAGTTTCTTTTCCGAAGCGGTTTACTACTCGAAGTAATTCTTTTGCACCGACGCGAACACTGGCGATCTGTGCATTGATATCGCCGAGTACACCAACCGGCATACGCGAGTTGGCTTCCACCATTTTAAAGATGTCTCTTACTTTCTCGCCTTTGCTATAGAGTTTGACGCCAGGGAAGATGACGCCTTCCTGAAAAATATCCGTGGTGTCAGTGCAATAGGGTTCTTTGGCGGCGATGTCCATCCAATGGGCTTTGTTGGTGGCATAGCCAACTAAAGTTAAGCCATCATCCAGGAAGACGGGCATGACGATGGCGGCGTCCTGGGCGTGGGAGCCGGTGCCGTAGGGGAGGTTGTATAAAATCACATCGCCCGGTTCGAGGTTCTCTTCACCACCGACGCCTTCTACTGCAGCTTCGATACAGAAGCTCATGGTGGCCATGAAAATGGGGAGGCTGGGGGCCTGGGATAATAATCTTATTTCTTTATCGTAAAGAGCAACAGCGAAGTCCAGTACTTCATAGACAACCGGTGAGAAGGACGCACGGACGAGGGTGCGCTTCATTTGATTGGCGGCGGAATTGAGGGCATTGCGGACGATTTCGGTGGTGACGGGATCCTTGTCTTTTATGCCGCTGTGTTCGCCTCTACCGGCTTTGTAAATTTCGATTTCTTTTACTTTGTCGTCCATTTTTTTTGCCTCTTTATGATGTACCGCCTCGCGGCTATATATTGTCTGGATCCCGGATCAAGTCCGGGATGACGTCGTTATTTTTATCGCTATCCACGTTTGATTAACAAACAACCGTTATTTGCGCTACTGAATGAATCGTTACTGTCTATATATATTGTTGTAGTTTGTTCAGTGACTATCGCTGGGCCTTCGCATGTCTTGCCGCTTTCAAGTACTGCTCGGCTGTAAAGTTTGAAATCTTGCCATTCACCTTTATGAAAGGAGAAGGCTTTCAAGCTTTTGGCCTTCTCCGTCTTACTTTCAGTATAGTCGGCTCTAGCATATTTTCTTGCTGGAAGTGATTGTCTCAGGGTTGCGCGGAGAGAGACGATTTCGGTGGTGGCTTCCAGGGTACCGCCAAAGGAGGATTCGTAGGCGTCCATGAATATTCTTGCGAGTTCTTCTGCACTGCTGTCTATTTGTCCGTTTTTGATTGGTGGACTAATTGAAACGGAATGTTCCTGACCTCGGTAGCGCATGTCGACGGCAACTTCTTTTCGCCAATTGGCACTGTTGTTGTCGCTTTCGCGGCTTTCAAGGTCGGCGAATAATTCGTTTAATATAGTGTTGCCGTAAGCCAGGTTCTCATCGTTTACTGGCATGATGTGGCTACGGGCACTTGCTCTAAGTAAGTCTGCACCTAGTAAGCCCCAGGCGGAAAAGTTACCGGCGTAGGGTGGGATGATGATGTTGGTGATGTCGAGTTCTTCGGCCATGATGGAAGCCAGTAAGGGGCCGGCACCGCCGAAGGCTAACAAGCTCATGCTTCTTGGATCGTTGCCTTGCTCTATGGTTATCTCGCGAATGGTTTCCGACATGCTGGCACATGCAATACGGATAATACCGCGTGCGCACTCTTCTTTGCCCATCTCTAGTTGTGTTGCGACTTTGCTAATGGCTTTTTCTGCTTTTTCATTATCGAGTTTAACGCCTGAAGCCAATTTGCCTTCGCCGAGCATGCCGAGGAAGAAAGCCGCATCGGTTACTGTCGGTTCTTCGCCGCCTCTACTATAACAAGCCGGACCTGGGACAGAACCGGCGCTTTGGGGGCCAACTTTAAGCAGGCCCCCGGCATCGACATGGGCTATCGAACCGCCACCTGCTCCGATGGATCTGACATCTACCCAGGGAGTTTGCAAGGGCAGACCGATGACATTGCCCTGGTATAACAACTGCGGTCTACCATCGATGATGAGACAGGTATCGAAACTGGTTCCACCGACATCGGCGGTGATTATGTCTCCAAGTTTTAACGCCCTTGCTAACTCGCCTGCGCCTTCAGCACCCGCGACCGGGCCGGACATGATTGTTTCAAAAGGTCGCTCTTCCGCTTCGCTGAAGGTCATGCAGCCGCTACCGGAACGGGTGATCAGACATTGGCCTGAGAAGCTTTGAATTCTGAGATCTTCTTCCAGTGCCTGCATGTAACCGCGCATGCGATTACGGACGAAGGCATCGACAACAGTTGTTGTTGTTCTTTCGTATTCGCGGTGTTCGCCAGAGACTTGGTGGCTTACGGAGATAGCGCCGGTGAAACCTGCATCGCGTAATATTGCTTCGCTACGTAATTCATGTTCGGGGTTGACGTAGGCATTGAGGTAGGTGATGGCGATGCTGTCTACGCCTTCTTTATTAAATGTTTCTAATGCCTGTCTAACATCGTCTTCATTCAGTTCCATATGTATCTTGCCATCTGCAAGCATGCGTTCGGTGACGGGCAGGCGCAGGTGGCGTGGGACGATGGGTGCGGGCGGTGTCCAGATCAGGTTGTACATTTCCGCACGGTCGCCTCGGCGGATTTCCAGTACGTCTCGAAATCCTTTGGTGGCGAGGAGGCCCACTTTTGATCCTTTTCTTTCTAGCAAAGCATTGATGCCGACTGTGGTACCGTGCAGGAAGTATTCGGTTTCTTTTAACAGATCGTTTGGGACGGACGCACTAATTGCATTGAGGCAACCTTGCTCTGGGTGATCGGGGACCGTAGGGACTTTTTCTACTATGTAACTGTTTGTCTTGTCGTCATAGAAAAGTAAGTCAGTGAAGGTGCCGCCTATGTCTACGCCTATTCTTTTTGCCATATGTGTTTCCTAGTTCGTGTCTTTGCACTTTGATAGTGGAATATCATTTTTATTTTTATATATGTTTGTAGACAGGGTCATCTCGCCTTTGTATTTCGTGAAGGCGTGCTGGAGATTACTCGCCTTCCAGAAATATTGCTTACCAACTATGGTGAGCTTGAAGTGTCGTAATTCATTTTTTGAGACAATATCATGGGTTAATTTCACCTGACCATTTTCTGTGGTGAAAATAAACTTGCCTAGTTTAGAATGCTCCCAACACTCAGGCTTGTTCACAATTTTTTCCTTTACTGGCTCTGACTCTGGCTCTGATTCAATGACAGGGGAGAGTACCTGGACAGGGTCTTCAAGTGGCTCGGAAACGGAAATTTGTTCTTGAACCGCGACAATAGTTTCCTCTTCTGCAACCTGCTCCAGTGCTGCGTTTTCTTTTTTAGTCGTTTCTTCGATTGGGTCTGACACAGGACTTTGTATTTGAACATCGATAATGGTTTCTTTTATCGGAACCTGTACCAACTCTTCCTCCTCCGGTATACCTTCGACGATTTCAGGTACGGGAATAGTTGTCTGCGGCGCCACAACCGTATCAGTCACTGGTAATTGTTCCAACTCAGGAAGTTCACTTCCACCAAAAATATTGTTACCGATATTCTGTCGTCCCTTCATGCGACTGAATCTGTTAGCCGACAGCGAAATACCTCGATTGCCTATTTCCGATTTAGCTTTGTCTGAGACATTTCCACTTACCCGCGCGGCTTTGTAAATTGACTGTAACTCATCAAGCAGCTTTTCAAGTTCAGCGGTCCATAATAAGTTGTCTGCAACGATTGCGACAACCTCGTTATCGCCGGTGTCTCGCCAATATAATTGATCATTACTAATCCACAAGGTGTTGATTTTTTTTCTTCGCTTGTAGTCCCATGCCAACTCCATCATGTGCATTCTTCTACGGCATTCATTTTCATCATCAGCGTCGAGGGCCCAGGAAAATAGCTCTTTATTTAACTCTGGTAGTTCTATGCTGGTCAGGACACCGGCTACGGTTACCGCATGCCGTAAAGAACATTGACTGGTGTTTAGTAGCTCCTCGATCTTTGCTGCCGGGAAGTTATTATCAGAAAGATGTTCGTTGATTTTAAATTTCAGTATTTTGGGAGATGCCAAAAGATAGTGTTGTGCACCTTCTTGCATCATCGACGCTGTTTTTCTCACCGCACTGGCGGCTCCCGGTGCTGACTGTAAAGCGACGTCCAGTGATGCGCCTCCTGCAACAACAGCCATTGAAAGGTCCTCAAGATGTTTTTGCAGCACCTCATTTGATGAGTAAGGGTCCACACCAAACTCAACCGCAAGTTTGCGTTTTTCACTATAAACACCCAGGTACTGCTTTATCATGCTTTTATCTGAAGTCTTTGTACCAGAGTCTTTAGTCACACCCTTACTATATTCTGAAACGGTAGCACCGACATTATCGAGAAAGCGTGAGAAACCTTTTTCCAGGTTCTTTACCGCTTTCTCCGGATCATTTAACGCTTGTTCTGCAGCCTTCATGGTCGTGTCTACTGAGGCCTGGAAACCTTTCATAAATGCATCTGTCTGCTTGATTTCTCCAATAGCCTTGATGATGTCCAGTTCGTGGAGCCGCTCTTGTGCAAATTCATTTGAAGCAACATTAGACTGAGCAGAGTCCTCAGTCAGGAGTTGGTAATGATTAATAAAACCATCATTGCGTACATTCAGAGACAGATTCTGATTCTTTAGGAAATCACTATTTTCCGGAGAGAAAGTTTCGTAGCCAGCTGCTTGAAGAAAAAGCGGCGAAAGCATAGATACACAGCTGATAAGGAAGAGCGAACGGAGTCTGATATCAAAATAATTATTCATATTATCTCTAAAAAAAGAATTGAGAATATCAGCCCCAGCTTATACAAAAGAATCGTTTTCAGCGATGTATTATTCGTTTTTACTTCACTGTATTTCATGTCGTAACAGTATGTATAAAAAACTTCATTGCTATTTACACACCTTTACTATTCGTTCCAGTGCCTCTTCCAGTACTGATCGCGGGCAGGCAAGATTGAGCCTCATGAAGCCATCTGCATCCGCTACAAACATGTTGCCACCTTCGAGGATGACGCCAGCATGCTTTGCAAAATAAAAAGTCAAATTCTCTTTCTTCGGGAAATAAGCACGCATATCCAGCCACGCGAAATAGGTGGCCTCCGGGACTTTGAAAATCGCTTCAGGTAAATACTCTGCCAAATAGTCTTTTACGAAGCTAAAGTTCTCGTCCAGGTATGCGCTTAGTTCGCTTAACCATGGCCCGCCTTTACCATAGGCTGCTTGCGCGGCCGCAAGACCCAGAGGATTTTCAAACAGGTAGTGTTTGCGTTTCCATGTTTTGCGCAGTCTCTCATCCGGAATGATAATGATGGCAAAAAGCAGACCAGCGAGGTTAAAGCTCTTACTGGGTGCCATACAAGTAATGATATTCTCATTCTCGGGGAACAGTTTTGCTAATGGTGTGTGATGTACGCCTGTTCTAGTAATGTCGCAATGAATTTCATCGGAAATGATAGTGACATTATTTTCTATGCAGATGTTTCCAAATTCCCGTAATTCCTCTTCAGTCCACAGTCGACCTGTCGGATTGTGCGGGTGACAGAAGATACATAGTTTTACTTTTGGATCCTTTGTTTTTTCCCTGAAATCGTCAAAGTCCATGCAGAATTCGTTTTGTTCGTTGACTAGGGGTGAATAGACAATATCGATATTGTGGTAATCCGCTGAACGTTTGAAATAGGAGTAAGCCGGTGTGAAAGTGATGATCTTATCGTTCGCGTCGCAAATATATTCAATCAACGAGTACAAGGCAGGGATGACGCCTGCCGTGCTCAACAACTCTTCTTCCTTACACGTCCAGTCATAACGTGAGCGCGTCCAGTTTGCAAAGTTTTTGTAGAAATCTGAATCGAGGATTTTTGTGTATCCGAATATAGGGTTATCCAGTCGCTGTCTAATAGCGTCGACGATTTCTGGTGCTGAGGCGAAAGCCATATCAGCAATCCAAAGTGGAATTAGTTCTTCATCGGGATATGTGAATTCCGCGACCTGCGCTTCGGTGAAGATATAGTTTTTAAAACCGTGTTGGGCGACCGCATTTCCGTCTTTGCGTTCGACCAGGTCATCGAAGTTATAGTTACTCGATGTCATGATATATTCCTATCCCGCTTTATAACCGTAGTCCAGACTAGCCTGCTCCTCGGTTATGTAACCGTTTTTAATGTCTGACGTTATTTTCTCGCGTGCTCGCTTTTTCGGATCACCAACACCGCCGCCACTGGCAGTAAATACTCTGATTAATTCATTCTTTTTTACTGCCACTGTCGTGCACATATGATGACGCTCAACATCTCCATCGTGACGGTGTATTTCTGCATAGTTGTTCGAGCCCTCCTGTCCACCATCCATGCTCCAGGGTCTCGATTCTGTCCGGGTCGCTGCGTAAGTGAAATAGGCCTCGTCTGAAGTTACACGATAATCCAGTACTACACCTTTTCCACCACGATACTCTCCTGCCCCACCATCTTCATTATGAAATGCATACTGCTCGACTTGTAAGCCGTAACGGGATTCGAATAACTCAATGGGAATGTTGTAAGTCTCTCCATTACCGCAACAAAATTGTCCGTTATCGCCGTCTAGTTTGGTAGAGGCGCCCCAGCCGCCTACCAAAGGCTCTCCCATGACAAAAAACTTATCTGTATCTGGGTGCATGCCACTAACGAAAGTTGCTCCGACACTTCGTTGATGTCCTGCCGGGAGTCTATCCGGTACGACTGGAGCCATTGCCTTCCACATGACATCGATAGCAGCGATGAGGGATTCGTAATAAATAGAAACAGGTGCTGGAGCAACTGCGCTGATAAGCGTACCTTCCGGACAGGTGACTTCCAACAGGCGAAAGCAACCTCCGTTTGCGGGAATCTCCGGATTGGTAATGGCTTTAAAAATACATCGCGCACCGGTAACAAGACCTGTGAATGAACAATTGAAAGGACCCGGTACCTGAGGATCGGTACCGCTATAGTCAACAAGTATTTTGTCTTCACTTATAACTACTTTTGCACATATTTTAAACGGTCCATTTCCGAGGCCGTCGTCTTCTATAATATCTTCAGCATAGAATTCGCCTTTCGGCAGTTTCTTCAATTCTGCTCGTGTCATGCGTTCGCCATAATCGAGTAATTCCTGCATAGCGTGAACCACATTGTCTCGATTGTATTTGCTGAACAGCTCAATGATACGATTTGCACCTACTTTTGCTGCAGCGACACCCGCATACATATCTCCCATTGTGCTATCCGGAAGGCGTACGTTACTTCTAATAATTTCTTCCAGTACTGCATTAATCTTCCCATTCTCATAGACTTTGAGAAAATTGAACTGTAAACCTTCCTGGAATATTTCAGTTGAGCGAGTGGATACACTACCTGGCTCTGCGCCACCTACTTCAGTCCAGTGTGCCTTGTTGACTGTAAATGCAACCAGTTCGTGTTCAAAAAAAACCGGGCAAATAATAACGACGTCAGATAAATGTGAACCCCCGCCTGCGTAAGGAATATTCGTAATGAAAATATCACCTTCGTTTATGTCTCCCTTATTAGGATACTTTTCCAATGTAGCAACCACTGCTGTATCGAGCATGGCGAGAAAAGCGGTAACACCATTACCTTGTGCCAGCAAATTTCCCTTTGCATCCGTCGCGCCCACAGCAAAATCATTACTCTCATAGATAATCGGACTCATACTGGTCCTTATCATGGCGTTGAACATCTCTTCACCAACAGCAACTAGTGCATCCTTAATTACTTCTGCTGTGAAATAATCTTTATTCATGACTGCCCACCTCTAAGGAGTACGTGATAGTTACCGAAATTATCAACCTCGGCATTGTGTCCTGGAGAAATGACCAATGTGACTGATGGTTCCTGAATGATCGCCGGACCTTGTAATCGCATACCTGCCTCCATTTCCATGCCGTTGTAAACATTGGTTTCGTGAATACCGTGATGGTCAAAATCAACCTGACGCGAATGCATGAATGTCGCCTCCATTTTTTTACCCGTGGCTTCCTTTCTTGCCAAAGTTGGCTTATCTACATTAATTATTGCAACCAGATGAAAGTTAACAACTTCGATATCAGTATCAAGTGTATAGGTATAACGTTGTTCATGAGATGAGTGAAAGGTAGTGGCAATTTCACTCAGATCAAATTTACCTGCACTACTAATTGACGCTGGCACTTTGACTGTATGTTCCTGACCGTTGTAGCGCATATCGAGATAATAATGAAACTCTGCATCGTCAGTATGATTATTGTTTTTTTCTGCTTCGAAATCTGCTTTAGCCTGTTGCTGCATGCCATCGAAAAGTGAACCGATTTCATCTATTCCATCAGTATCAAGACGTAATAATTTCGTTTGTACATAATCGCGTCGAATGTCGGTAAGTAACATACCCAGAGCAGAAAACACGGCAGAGTTTGCAGGTACGATCACGCGGGGGATATTCAGTTCTTCTGCTAAAGCTACCACGTGCATTGCACCACCTCCGCCAAAGGCAATTAGCGTAAACTCACGTGGATCATGACCCTTATTAGTTGAGACCAGGCGCAAGGCATTCGTCATATTTGAATTGGCGACTCTAACTACGCCCCGCGCAAGTTCTTCTCGCGACATATTTAAACTTTTTTCGAGTGGCTCAAAGGCTTTATAAACTGCATCCAGATCAGGTTCGACTTCACCGCCAACAAAATTATTTTTATCAATACGTCCCATTAAAAGATTTGCATCTGTGGTTGTCGGGAACGTACCCCCCTTTCCATAGGCTGCAGGCCCAGGCATTGCACCTGCAGACTGTGGCCCAACATGCAGCTTTTTGCCTTCATCAACCCATGCAATACTGCCTCCACCATTTCCGATCTCAACGATTTCCGACACAGGGGTTTGAATCGGGTAGCCAGGATCAGTATTGGTCTTTTCAATGTGATAATCAGTCGATACACGTATTTCACCGTTTTCAATCAAGGTGCATTTTGCTGTAGTGCCACCAATATCTAGCACCAGCAAATTATTAATGTCGATTTCATTACCTAACCACGCAGCCGCAAAAATGCCGCTAGCTGGACCCGACTCAATCATACTGGTGGGGTTTTCCAATACCGCCTTGACACTGCTGATACCAGTATTCGATTGCATCAAATAGGGTGGTTGCTCGAATCCTCTATCGACCAACCTTGCCTGCAAAGATTCGATATAGGTTTTTGCGACAGGATGTATGTAGGCGGAAAGTACGGTTGTATTCGTTCGTTCATACTCACGCCATTCACGGGAGATTTGATGTGATGCGAGTACTGATACTTCTGGCCACAATTTTGCTATGGCTTCAGCTGTGGCTATTTCGTTTACCGGGTTGATATAGGCATGCAGAAAAGCGATGGCGATAGCTTCAACTTTCTCTGCCTTTAGGAAATCAAGTAAATCAGTCAAAGAACCCAGATCAACCTCTTTGCTAAGTTCACCTTTGTAGTTAACACGTTCATCGAGTTCGAGTCTCAAGTATCGTTCAACAAAGGGTCTGGGTTTACGGAAATTGAAATTAAACAGATCCGGGCGATTACCCCGCGCGATTTCAAGTACATCGCGAAACCCTTTGGTGGTAATCAGAGCAGTTTTAACACCTTTTCTTTCAGTGATGGCGTTAATGATGACAGTGGAACCGTGGGCGAAAAACTCAATAGCTTTCGGATCGAGTCTGGCTTTATCCAATGTGTTCATTACACCGGATTCGAAATCAGGTGGAGTGGTATCAACCTTGGCAGTGTGTAGCTGTCCTTCAACACTATAAACAAGATCGGTAAAAGTACCGCCTACATCTGTTGCTACGCGCATTTATTAATTACCTATACTTTGCAAATCGACATTATGCGATGCCATGAATGAAATATTACTTAGGGTCAACAATCGAGCCTATTTTCAGGAATAGTAGCCGGAAGTGTCGCTTCGCTCAGCTCGAGAACTGTGAGTGAGTTTTCGATACTGAATTTTTGATAGATTACTTGTTTGTAATTTGTCATATTTAATAATGTACCGCTGTTCGTCGATAATGTTTTACTGCTCCCCCGCTGACGTTCATGTCCAAAAAGACGTGGGGATGACGAAAAGTACAAAAACGTCATCCAGGGCGGTCAAAGGGACGACTATGAAACAAAATCGGCATTCCTGTGTCTCTCCGGGCATAAATTCCGACGGAAAACCATTCGATAAATTCCGCCACAGGCGGCTCACTTCTAATCCTTAAGCTGTCTTCTTATTTTCTTTTCTATCCGGAAACGAATATCCGACAATATCTTTCTCCGGTGGCGTCTGATAGGCATGGTGAGAATGTGAAAGATCACTACTCACCATCGCCTCTGCCATTTGAATCGCGGCTACGAGTGGATCTATAACAGGCACGTCCAGACCTCGATCAAGCAATTGCGTTCGAATCCCCTGTGCGCAACCAAGCATGCCGGTACAACCAAGAATAATAGAGTTGGCTTGCTGACCCTCAATTAGCATCACAGACTTTTCAGTCATCGCTTTAACAAGGCCGTCGAGATCGGCTTCCAGATCCAGTACCGAAATATTGACGTAGTCGAAACCAACGTAACGTTCGCTTAAACTGTATTTCGCCGCAAGATGTTCTAGCAGCAGTCGTACGTTATCAAGTACCGAGATAACAGCAAAATTATCGCCCAGCATATTTGCTAAATGCATCGACGCCTGATAGGGTCCCACTACCGGGATGTTAACTATTTCACGTGCTGGATTTAAGGCAGGATCGCCAAGGCAGTTGATGACAATAGCATCACAACCCTCTTCTTCCGCTTCCAGCACTTTTACAAGTGTGTCCGGTTGCGCCAGAGCTTCATCAAATGTTGATTCGATGGAGGCCGGACCTTTGTCAATGCGGGTATGAGTCAGCCGTATGCTGTCCGTTGCATACGGCTGTAATTGTGCTTCTGAAAACAAATCACTGACTATCGGCGTAATAACGCGGATATGGTGACTCATCGCAAAATTCCGTTAGAAACTCTGCCTAGAAGTTATACTGAACATCTACTCCGTAGGTTCTACCTCTTGCCAGGAAGCCAATGTCACCAAAAGCGCCTGAGAATGTTGCAGAATTGTAATCCTGCCAGTATGAGGTGTCACCAATGTTCTTACCCCAAAAACTCAGAGTAATATTTTCAGTTTCGAAACTCAGTCTGGCATTTAACAAACCGAAAGGATCCATTGAGTTAGCATTATCGGGATGCCAGTACTTGCGTCCACGATGTTCGTAATCGACACGCAGACGACCGGTTATGTCACCAACGGTTTGCACATATTGGGTGCCGACGTTCAATGAGTACTTCTGGTTCTTAGGAGTATTGTTGCCTTGATCCTGCGGCCTGGCGACGGAGCGCTTAATCTCGGTATCGGTTAGACCAACGGTACCGTAAACTGACCAGTCGTCAGTCAACAAGGCCTGTACTTCAATTTCGCCACCGTAAATATCGACCTCTTCAATATTAGCAATGACCTGTGATGCTGTTACCAGGTCGACAAAGAAGAACTGGAAGTTATCACTCAGACCATAAAAGAATGAGGCGTTCAATCGTAAACGCCCATCCATAAGATCTGACTTCAGACCTATTTCAAAGTTATCCAGAGTTTCTTCATTGAATTGCGGGCTTCCGATAGCGGGACCGTTGAAGCCACCCGATCTAAAACCACGGCTGTAACCGGCATACATCAGCAAATCATCGGAAAAACGTTTTGTGAGCACGGCTCTTGGCTGAACATCAGAAAACTTCTGTCTTGGCGCGGTGGTACCGCCACCAATCACTCTGCCGTTATGGCGACGTTTATCTTCGTCATAACGCAAGCCAATGGCGAGTTCAAGGTCCTCGAAAATATCATATTCAACCTGACCGAATACAGCCCAGGCATCGTTATCGTTTTCTTCTGCAAGGTCGACAAACGCAACTCCAGAGAAAGCATCTCGGCTAAAAATAGGCGTTGTAGGAGTGAAATCGAAATCACCGGTAGTGGTCAACCGACGTTCAGTCTCAAGATAATAAAGACCGCCAATCCAACGTAGGCGTTGATCCGCAGCTGAGGCAAAACGCAATTCATGGCTGGTAAACTCAACGTCAAGTAGTTGTTGTTGATTGGCTCCTACGGGCAAACCACCGAAGAATACATTGGTAAATAAAAAACCAAGACTATCATCAACACCTTCCGTGAAATCAAGATCGGCAAAATATTCTTCCTCAACATCGCTGTGATTGAAAATATATGTAGCGTCGACTGCACCCAGATTCCAGTTAATTTTGAGTGTTGCATCAAAATTCTGCAGCTTGTCGGTTTTACCGCGGACGTTCATCCTTGGTTTATTATATTCATTGTTATTTGGAGTAGATATGCCAGTAGGGTTTGGTGCATTTCCAATTAGCTCATTGAAAATGAAGGTATCACTACAGCAACCACCATCCGCATCGGAATAGGAAATTCTGCCTTCTACTGTAATATCGTCTGTCGCATTCCATATCAACTTGCCACGAATATCCTTGGTTTCAAAAAAATCCACTGTCTCATTAAGAAAGGTGTTGTCCACGACGCCATCGAAATCCTTATAGGCACCAGCAATTCTGAATAATAGTTTATCGGGAATAATTGCTCCGCTTAAACCTCCGCTGAATTTCTTCTCGTCACCATTACCGTAGCCGGCTTTTACAAAACCTTCCAGCTCGTTGGTGGGTGCTTTAGTTACAATATTGATGGCACCACCGATAGCATTACGTCCATAGAGAGAACCCTGCGGTCCTTTCAAGACTTCGATACGTTCAATATCAAATAGCTCTTGTTTAAACTGTTTCTGGTTATTCTGAGGAACGCCATCAACAACGATAGCGATTGGAGAGTCGGCATTATTGATCTGCGCGACACCGCGAACCTGCACAAAGGTATTACCCAGTGTAAAGGAATCATCGAGCGTGACGTTTGGCGTCAGGTTAATGAAGTCCTGTGTGCTCTCGATACCAGCGCGGGTAATTTCATCAGCACTAAATGCCGTTACCGCTACAGGCACATCCTGTAGATTCTCTTCACGGTATTCAGCAGTGACCACGATTTCTTCGAGAACACCTTGTGCCTGAATTGTCAGTGGCACTGCCAGTATCAGACTCAGAGCCTGGATTAATATTAGTTTAGTTTTACTAAACAATGAGTTAGGGTTTAACATACTCTCCTCCAATGACGCAATTGTTGCGATTAACTTACAATTATAAATTTAAACAACATTATGGATCTGTTCGATCCGTAAAAATTCCTCTTCAATCCCAAATGCATGAGGTCCAAATACTGCCAATGCTTCGGGCGTTCTCATGATTGGGGCTGCGCTGGTACCGATGACTTTTACTCGCTGTCCATAGGCGAGACCCTCAGTGGTAATCGTCTGACCAGTCTCCCGATCTACTACAGAAATGAGATCCGGCACTATAGCGACCGTCTTACCGTTTATCCGAGCAACAAGGTTTTCATTTTGAAATTCAATGTGCATTTTATCACTACCACCATCAATTGCCTCTACGTGACAATGACCAATGGAAAAGCCACGGGTTGTTTCTCGGCGGACATCAGATATCTTGCCATCGAAGAGCACGACACAGTGATTGTAATATTGAGTTGACTTGAGAAATTCCTGCATGGCCTGTACCGGTTCGCCGCGTTGCCTACCTTCTACCAGGGCTCGACCAATACCAAGAGCAATACGCAGAGTACCGGTAACGCCGTAGTCCTTTACCTGTTTACCAGTCAAAGGGTA
>WLWI01001326.1_pt1 | contig 21580 bp, 10 predicted proteins | sample 6701501 | NCBI WGS metagenome assembly WLWI01 (sample SAMN12718690, study PRJNA515312) | sponge metagenome | isolation source: marine sponge | host: Mycale hentscheli | place: New Zealand: South Island, Marlborough, Capsize Point | collected 2014-11-01 | reverse complement strand
GGTGTGGTTTGTCTATACTTTAGTTACAAGTTTGAACTTATTGCAGGTGGAAGTGGCTTAATCACTGAATTCACAAGTGGATACAGCAATAAAACCAGTAAAAAGGACCTCTAATTTTTTATATTATTATGAACATTACAATTTTCAAAATTTGTATTACAATAGATTGTTACATAAATGATTAATGTTCTTAAAACAATAATGCTATGAACTTAAAACTTTGAAAAAATACTGCTACGGTGTTCGGATTCGTCTATAAATTCATTGACAATACACTTTATTTCATCTGTTCTTGTTTTATGAATGTGAAGAAGCATCAAATAATTCAGAAAAAAAAAGAAAGAAAAAAAGCATAGGTTAAACAAGCCGTAACAGTTATTGTTAATTCTACAAAAGCTGGATCTAAATTATTGGTAGATAACATTTTTCTTTTTGCTGCAACCATGCAAGTATGACAGAAGACAACATCCTTTGCCTCATCGTAGTGTGTAAGAATGTCCAAATTTTAAACCAGTGCGATTGAAATGCTCTGGAAGTGTCTCCTTTTTTTCCAAATACTCTTTTAGGAAAATTATAACCCTTTGGTTGGTTGGTTTCTCAGGAACCTCCGCGGTTAGAGCACTCATCAGCTTCGAAGCCATGCTATCTACACGGTACTGGTCTTGTGTGCGGCACCGGTGTAGCCGACCCTTACCTTACATGTCATTGTATTCCGTGTTTCTGCACATGCGCTGAATAATATATTAGAGTTGAAAAAAAAGTGGTGCGGCCATAGCCGCACCGGCCGACCCTTTGCTACGGCCCTGATGTGTATGCACAATTGTGCTAAATGAAGTCTGGTATGTTGTATCAAGGAAATGGATGAATGCATGGATTGCTGGACAATATATGGTATTCAGTATTCATAAAGAGTGCAATATAGTCACAAGGGATGAATGCATTTATATAAGGTTGAATATTTTAATGTAAAAAAAAAAGTTGACAACACAGAAAATTCCTTAACATGGAGTTTGTTTCTATCCACTTGTGTTACATAAGCTAGCTGTATATTGAATAGTAATACTGAGAAAGTGAAAATCTACAATTATATGCTTGTGTGTCAGTAACCACGACCAACGACGGTGAGTGTATTCATGAATAAGTCATGATATTGAACTGTTTGGTAAAGCATCGTCATTACACTGAATGGGTAAAGTGTCGTAATATTTAATAGAAATTAATTAATTGTAACAGAAAAGTGGGTGGAATAGTTGAGGGGGAGTGGCATAGGTTTCAAAAAGGAAGGTGAAAGTTAAAAAGAGAAGGCAAAAGGAGATTAATTGTAACTAAATAGCAGGTAGAATTGGCGAGGCAGGGTGATATAATAAAAAGAAGGCAAAAGTACGAAAGAGAAAGCAAGAAGAAAATGATTAAATGAAACTAAAAAGCGGGTGGAATTGAATTGTTGAGTGAATGTATGTAAATTTCAAAAAGGCAGGCGAAAGTACGAAAAAGAAGGCAACAGTTTCGTTTAGCCTAAGTCCACAACCATGATAGAAGGACAGAGAGATTCAGAACAGGAGAGGTAGACAAAGGGAAGAGAAGGGCCTCCATGATTCAAGAAGAGCTAACATAAAGGAGGTGGGGGATAAGAAAAGCTGAGATAGTTCAGGAATAAAGAGAGCAGGAATGTGAAACTTATGTGATTTTAACAAATGGTAGAGGATGGTAAAACTAAAAACAAACTTATGTTACTGCATTCTTACTTGCATTATGCCAAATGCCACTGTGTGGTGGGGGACTTGCTAGTATATATATATATATATATATATATATATATATATATATATATTTATATATATAATACAAAGGCAGTGGAGTAAACTTACAAACCTTTGACAAACACTTTTAATGATTACACATTTATGAAGTCTCAAAGTTTGTGAAAAAATTCTCCTATCTAGACAAGTATGTGGCATGTACCACATCTGACAACAAATTAATACTTACACTAAAGATTGTTTTATTCTATTCACAAGGAATCAGAGTGTTTTTAATCCACATAGAAAAATACATTAGTCTAGTCAGTGCAGGTAAGCAATAAACATAACATAAAGCAAAATAAAAACAACAACAACACAATCATAGGTGTGAAGCAGAGGTTTGATGGTACACTGAATAGAAAAGGTGTCATACTTTTGCCTCTAAGATATTTGTAGACTGCAACTACTTGATGTATTTTGATACCTTAGCAATAATCAAACTTTGCAGAGCTTGAAAATCTGTCCGGTAGTCATTAATTTTGCTATATTATATAAAACTAATACGCCACACAAACTTGTGTAGTATATTGGGAAGTGAACGCAGTGACTAAAACAGCTTATAGGAGTTTTTAATCTCATGAACTAATTTTTTTTCATTTCTGTTACACTTCACTAACATACCATGATAATAATGTTTACCTTTTACTGCTGTAATGGGTAGTTGTGGATATTCGATTCCATCTATAGTCGGCATTTCCTTCTCTTCACCTGTGAATAGAAAACAGTATATCAAGATATAAATTGCTTTTATAGTGAATTTGAGGGCATTTTATGGTCACATAGGATGCATAATAAATAAATAAATGGTTCACAAAAATATATTTTGTTTTGCAATCAATACAAATGCTGCACAAAAACAATTTGCGTAAAATTTTGTATTCCAATTGCACTTTTATGTCACATGGTTTCTGGTTGCTTAACATTGGATTTGTCTAAGAGCTTTTGTATGTGGCAAAAATGGTGGCGAGGATCCATTAGACTCTTCAAAGGGGTATGGCTGTGACATCTATTGTCACTTTCTAGAATTGTTGAGGCACTTCAACTCCATGTAATTTTGCCAATGAAATACATCATATATATGTGCTTGTCGATGGGCTACTTTGACGTAAGTCCATTTGAGATTAGTCAGACTGGAGTAGGCACAAAGGAAGTGTAAAATGCAGCTTGCTGGATAAACATTTGAAGAAAAGAAAGTAAGAAAATCAAAACATCTTTTTTGCTTCATCATTACAGAAATTTCTGCACATTCTGTACTACTGATTTGGATGAATTACATAACTACTCCACTAAAGAGGCAGAAAATGAATTAAAGAAAATGGAGATAGAATTTTAGGTACTGCTCAGCTTATGTTTAGACATTCTGAAGGTAATATAGTTTAAATTGAGGCCAAGTTATCACACCAATTCTCTTGTTTCACTAAAAATTAACGTTTTCGTGATATGCAATGAGCTTGTGTGCCAGTGAAAGCTTTACCAATACTGAAGAAAGAGTGCTGCAGACTGGGCTTCTTCTGAACTCATATCATAGAAGCCAATATTGATAATGGTATTTACTTAATATGAATAATTTGCAATTTACACTGGCATTGGCATCTTTAAGACTACTACTAACAAAAAGTTGTCAAAGATTAGTTAGAATTACATAATTTTCATAGTGAAGAATAATTAGCATGAAAACTTACTAATTCATTAGAAAAGAACCTTGTTTAGTGGTGCATTCTCATGTAATTGTCAGAGTGAGTCTTTGCATCTATAATAGTACACACTATAATATTTTCTATGCTTGTTCATTGAACTAAAGTAATCCACTACCACTACCATATGGGTTGCATTTGGCACTGAAATAAACTTTAGATATAACAATTAAAAGCATTTTATTAGCTGTAAGGAGCAGAAATTAAGAACTCTGCAATTTTGTCATGTTGTGATGCCACATCACAATTCTATACAACAGGGAAACAAATCAGTATTGGATGCATGGAAAGGAAACCTTATCTTTGTATAATAGAAATCTTATCCCAGTACAATAGAAGCTTTTCATGTTTTCAACAACCTTGTTAAACATCAAACTGCTCAATTTGAACTAATTAAAACATTAGAAATGTTTACTAGTGCCATTTGTGACAATCCATAGAACATGGCTATGCCAATTACTCATGGCAGTTTGTGTTGTCAAGACATTCAAAACTGATAGAAAATGATTGTGATGGTGGCTTTATAGATCACTTTCCCATATTAATTCCATAGTATTTTTCCAGCATATTCTTATACATCCATTCCATCAAATATTTCAATCATTTTTCAATTGACAATTATAAGACAGGATAATAGCTAACCTGAAGGTGCTCAAAAACTGAAATGGGTTAGGAGAGACTTGGATTTTGGTGATAATGAAGTAAATCAGTAAAGTGGACATTTATATCAGTATTAATGCTGTAATCTTGCTTTCTTTCCTCTTTGAAATTGCCCCTCAAATGGTGGTCTAATTATATCACTCTATTGGTACATGCTGGAAATTTCTTAAATCCTGATAGTGCATGTAGTCATGAGAATTTCTCATGAGTGAGCCCTTTCGTTAAGATGTCGGCTATCATGTCATCAGACCGACAGTACTGTATCAATAGTACTGTAGCTCAATAGTATTATCTTGGACTTTCTCGTGAACAAAATGATAACAAATATCTATATGCTCCATTTTGCTGTGAGAGTGTGGTTGCTGAGAGATGGCAATAGCTGCTTAATTGTCCTCATAAATCACTGTTGATTCTACTTGCTCATGACATAGGTCATTCATCAACTGTCTCATCCAGGCAGCTCATTGTGTTTCCCCTGCTAGGGCAACATACTCTACTTCAGCAGTAGACAATGCCACACATGTCTGTTCCCTACTCTTCCAGCTGACTACTGCTCCACTCATGACAAATAGATATCCAGATGTAGACTTAATGTCGTCTCATCCCAGTCAGCATCAGAGTAACCAGTTAGGATAGCTGCATTATCTCCATCCTTTGTATATTGAAGTCCATAACTGATAGTGTCTCTCAAGTATCTAAAAATATGCTTCACAGCAACCCAGTGCTCCATTGTGGGCTTTGAACAAAATCTTGCCACATTTCCAACGGCTAAAGCTATATCTGGTCTTGTCCATCCAGACAAATATAATAAGTGTCCTACTGCTGACTGGTACTGTGTAATATCAACAGTGTCTGACTGTTATAGCTTTAATCAACTTGACTCCCGGAGTAACTGGTGTGCTGGTATATTTTGAGTTTTCCATACCAAACTTACGGAGAACTGCTTCTGTGTAAGCCTTTTGGCCTATCCATATGTTACCAGTGTCAGAGCTCCGCTTCACATTAACTCCAAGAAAATAGTGGAGTTCACTCAAGTCTTTCACCTGAAATTTCCTTCCAATATCAGCTTTCACTTGATAGATTTTCCCTTGACAATTTGCTGCTATCAATATGTCATCAACATAGACAACCAAAATAATCAGATCATTACTCACAGAAGTGTAAATGCATTGAGCACTTGCACTCTGGGTAAATCCCATTGACTTGCGATGCAAGTCCAGTGCTAGATTACAGACTTTTCTTCTAGCGACACACTAGATGTTCCTGACCATTGGCAAAGAATCCTTCCGGTTGATTCATATAGACTGTTTGTTCTATATCACCATTAAGAAAAGCAGTCGTTATGTCCATCTGGTGTAATTTCAAACCTTCCAGACTAGAAAGAGCTATAACTGACCGAACTGATTCTGGTCATACCATTTGACTAAATGTCTCAACATAATCTAATCCCTCTCTCTGTGTGTAACCTTGGGTGACTAGCTGAGCCTTAAAACTTTCAACTGAACCATCAGCATTAGTTTTTAACTTAAACACCCACTTGCTGCCAATTGCCTTGCAACCCTCTGGTAGTGGAACTAAATCCCACACATCATGATCAAGAAGTGATTCCATTTCAGTCTGCATGGCATGAGTCCACCCTTGACTCTTGAATGCAAACCGAACTGAACTTTACAAGTTGAGTTGGCCAATATATATATAAAACCAACCAGGAATTATGTGTGATGAGAGCATACAAGGGTGGTGCATTAGAGTACATGGGAAGTAGTAATGGGAGTGAATAGGGTGAAGTGTAAGATGCATGATTAGTGAATGGCAAGGTAGGTTAATTATAGTTAGTAATCTAATATGTTCCTGAAAGTTTAGTCATTGTTCTCTGTAGTGAGCATGTGGGGAAGAGTATTTCACCACAAAGTCACTAAGAGATTACAACATAATGCTATATCTAGTAGAGCTCTCATATAACAGAGGATTTTGAATGAAATGTACTTTGGAAAGGCAACTAGCTTTAAAACCAAAACCGTTAGTTTATCAATTTTTACCCGTTTCTTCCTTGGAAATTTGATTGCTTACCCCTGGAAAATCTTTTATCCTGTGGCGGACCTAGTAACAACAGGGAATGAGCAACGAACACTTTCATTACATATAGCACTTATCCACTTAGATCATCTTCAGTAGCTAACACACAACACAACATTCCTCAATATCCATTAGTAGATTGCAGACACACTATCACTATAAATAGCACCCAGTCCTGCATACACATAGAGGCTTGTATGATTCAAAGAATCTCAATCAAACTGCTAAGGTCACCAATTGTAGCAGTTCGATTGAAATTCTTTGAATCATACAAACCATCTGTGTTTGCAGGACTGGGTGTTATTTATAGTGATGGTGTGTCTGCCATCTACTAATGGATATTGAGGAATGTTGTGTTGTGTGTTAGCTAATGAAGATGGTCTAAGTGGCTAAGTGCTATATGTAATGAAAGTGTTCGTTGGTCATTCCCTGTTGCCACTAGGTCCGCCACAATCCAATAGTCAAGTCACGAAGAGAATACAATGCAGGTCTTGTGCTGGTATATTCAGTGAACAAGTATGTATAAAAGTGTTTTGTGCTGCTAAAGAATAGCAATAAACTAAACAAAAATATTTAACGAGAATTTGTAGCAGCTAGCATTCAAATTTAAATTTCAGTCAGACCAGCTCTCTCGCCATTTGTGCGGAAGCACATCACTAGTATCTTTTTTATACCAATAGGAATAGTTACTAAATAACCAGGTACACATAGATGTTAAATTTGCCCAAGCTTTCTAAACTCAACAAAGCAGCTGCCAAAACTACAGCAGTTTACATATTAGAGCATAGCTGGAGTAATTTTGGTATTGGCATAGGGACTTTAATTTTTCATATAGTGTTTATCTACATATGTGACCGTCTATGGGAAAATCGGGCACAACGCGGCATGTGTAGACGTCGTAAAAAGATCGCTTTAGTTCTTAAAATTGTATTAAATAAGCCTAACGAAGGGAACGGTTAGGTGATATATAACGGGAATGGCTAAAGCTACGGCGATAAAACTTGGAGAGCTTAATATCTGCTTACCGAGGAGGGTGTAAGTGCAAAAAAAATTTTTTTTCGTCGGGGCCGCGTTGTGCCCGATTTTCCTGTAGACGGTCACATATAGGGCAGGGATTGTCCCTCCTATTTCATTGTTAGATAGTATGCATGTTCTAAACTGAAGTTAAGTTATCTGTGCAAAAAACTTAAATAACTTCCAAACAGAAGTAGCTACAGATCTAGGATTATTGCGATTGGAAATCTCTCATCAAAGTAGGTAAAAGTATCCCTTCGATATGCTCCACAATGAAGGAAAAGTATTATTTCAAAGCTCATTACAAAATGTATGGGAATGAAAGAAATTAACTTTGCCACTCTGGATGTGCTCGGAATTAGTCAATGATTTGGCTGAAGCAATCTTACTATTTCTCTCTGCAAGTGGATGCTTTTCTGGCCTCCTATTCCTTTACCAGTCTAATGTGTGTGTGTGTGTGCAGAAATGTGCTAAAGGAAATCTTCTGTTGTTGGTATCAATGAAATCGATGAATGCATGAATTGCTGAATATTATATGGTATTCATAAAGAGTGCAAAATATTCATATATATTTGGAAAGTTAAAATATATTATATATATTATATATATAATATATAATACTTATTACATGATTCAGACTGTGATATGGAGTGATATTTCAAGAGCAGGCTAATTTATTATCAAGAGCCAGAGGAGAGTGAAAATATAGCCTGAGAGTGAAATATCTTGCCATATCACTTTGATGAGTGTAATAAGTGGTTTATTCCACACCAGATATCTTCACTACTGTAGTTAGTACTAGAGGACCAGTAACTCACTGGGTAAGTTGGTTGTAGGGGCTACCCACACCCACAGCTGATACTTTAGCAGCTGCTTTAACCCTGTTGGAGTAGGCTACACCTGATCCAGAGGGGGAAGGTAGCTGTTAGAACCAAGAAAATTGAAAAGTTTGGCTGGTTGCTATAACTACAAGGGTAATGAGCTTGCGCAGTACAGCGTGAAATATCACGAGTTATTTCACTGGTCATGTACCTAAAGATATCATTGTGAAGATATCTAGGGTGGGATAATTATATATTATATATAATACAAATGTAGTGGAGTGAACTTACAAACCTTTGACAAATACTTTTAATGAGTGCACATGTACAAATACCAAATTTTTAAAATAATAATTCTCCCATCTATACAAGTATATGGCATGTACTACATCCGACGACAAATTAATACTTATACTAAAGATAGTTTTAGTCTATTCACAAGGAATCAGAGTGTTTTTAATCCACATAGAAAAAATAAGTTAGTCTATTGAGGGCAAGTAAGCCAAAATACAACATCAACAAAAAAAACAAAAACAATCATTGAAATGAAGCAGAGGTTTGATCGCATCGCATACTTTTGCCTCTAAGATACTTGTAGACTGAAACAAGGTGATATATTTTGATTCCTTAGCAATAATCAAACATTGCAAAGCTTAAAAATTTGCCCAGTAGTCATTAATTTCACTACATATGTCACTAATATGCCACACACATTTTGATTGGGAAGTGAACGCATAGAACAAGACATCTTTTAGGATTTTTTAATCTCTTGAACTAATTTTTTCATTGCTGTAATACTTCGCAAAACACCATGATATTAATATTTACCTTTTTCTGCTGCTATGGGTAGATGTGGATATTCAACGTCAACTATAGTCGGCATTCCCTTCTCTCCATCTGTGAACAGCAAACAGTATATTAAGTGATAAATTGTATGTTTGTATGTTGTCTGATGAGTGTAATAAGTTGTTTAGTCCACACTAGATATCTTCACTACTGTAGTTAGTACTAGAGGAAGGGTAACTCACAGGGTAAATTGGTTGTAGGCTCTACCCTACACCCTCACCTAATATTTTAACAGCTGCTCTAACCCGGGTTGAGTAGGCTACACCAGGCTACACCGGGAGGAAGGTAGCAGAAAAAACCAAGAAAATTCATAAGTTTGGCCAGTGGCTTTAACTACAAGGGTAATGAGCTTGCGCAGTACAGCGTAAAATAACAATGTGAAATATCGTGAGTTATTTCACAGGTCATGAACCTAAAAATATCATTGTGAAGATATCTAGGGTGGAATTAATATATATATATTATTGATATGACACATGAGAATGTCACAATCTGTTGGCTTAGAATTACAATATGGCTATTGAGACAACTTGTTGGCGAGCGAGCGAGACACTCTCATGTGTAACACAATTGACAATCGGGGATTATGTTAGTGTATATATGTGTGTGTGGATGTACGTGTGTCATTTTGTACTTTGACACTAACATTTTTGTGTTTGCTTTGTGGTCTACCCCTTCCCATACCTCCACTAAATGAATCTTTAAGTTTAGCGATTCCGTATCATTCAAGGAAATTGTTTATCCCTTCACATCAGGTTGTTTCTGAATGATACAAGGCACACTTAGGTCTTAAAAACTTATTGTTAGATTCAACACTATGCAGTAATTCTTTAGAAATTCTTGTTTTCAGTCACAAATAATGTTAAGGCAAATGGTTACTATGGTATTAAACCCTTTACCAGACGTCATTTAAAAAAATCGGCCTTTATAATAGCTACGAGTGTTTGTTATCAAAAGTAACTGGTAATTCAGATAGTCAGAGACTACAGAAAATAACAGCACTCAGGGAATTGATGTCATGAAAAAGTTCCGTATTTGTTAGCTAAAGTATATTATAATGGTCAGAACTGCTACATACTTATACTTTTACAAATGGACTGACAGATTCCATGGAAGTGTTATGTTTGTGCATAGCTCGCTCGCCCTTTGTGCTCAAGCACATCACTAGTATTCTGTGTTATCCAAAAAAATACATTTATGTACTGTTCATGTGTGAATGCCATAATGAGTTTCTTGTGCAACAAACACCTGTATAACCTGGGGAACGCAATAACTCAGCTTGATAACTCAGGACATTGGTTATATGGAATAGATTGCCTTATTATAATGTATTTCCTGTGCAAGTATCAATATAGCTTCCTAGTTAGATATACTATTATGTTACTCAACAATACACATAATAGCAAGAATAATAATACTCAACAGTAACAAGTCTAGGTAAAAATACAACAGGAAGTAAATGTGATCACAAAGTAATGAATAATAATGTCCACTGACTCATGAATACTGTTCATGCCTCTTTGGTTACAGTAGTAATGACTCTGGCTAATTGAAACCCCTTTACCATATATAATTGACTGCTTATTAGTAGCTGGAGTATTATAAGTTAAATTAATCAAAATATAGCAATACTGTAACCTAATTAGGGACTCACTCGCCATTTGTGCTAAGCAGACCATACCATATATAACAATATATATACTCAATCCATTTGTAATAAATACATGCATGCTTAAATAATTTACATATACATGTTAGAGTACTCACCTCCAGTTTCTGCTTGAGATGCGCTGCCATGTTTTTTCTGAAAAAAAGAAAAGAAAAAAAAAGCATTTTAAAAGTTTTTTGGCTTTATTTTGTTCTTTATCTGTTTATTAGTAGCTATAATAATATGTCTGTCAGCAAGGTATTTATTATGTAAGAAATTATAATACTTATATTTTCACAAACTTGGTCTCATTGTATTTGCAGTTAATGGATTGTTTAGTAAAATTAGTATTTGTTTGTAAACTTACAATAACAGGTTGTTGTGATGTACTCAAATATTCCTGCAGTATTTTAGTAAGCTTTACATAGCCTTGCTGATTGCATATCATCAGGGCTGACAACCCATCTTTGTTTCTCAGATTCATGTCGGCACCATATTCTAGTAGACCCTTAACTACTTCATTATGACCATTCTGGACAGCTATCATTAAGGCTGATTCTCCATCTTTCTCTTGCAGATCCACTTGGGCACTATTTTCTAATAGTATTTTAACTACTTCAGCATGACCATTCTCGCTAGCTATCATTAAGGCTGACCACCCATCTTCCTCTTGTAGATTCACTTGGGCACCTTTTTCTAGTAGTATTTGAACTACTTCAGCATGACCATTCTGGCTAGCTGATATTAAGGCTGACCCCCCATCTTTACTTTGCAGATTCACCTCGGCACAATTTTCTAGTAGTATTTGAACTACTTCAGCATGATTATTCTGGCTAGCTTTTGATAAGGCTGACCACCCATTTTTATTTTGCAGATTCACTTGGGCACCATTTTCTAGTAGTATTATAACTACTTCAGCATGGCCATTCTGGCCAGCTATTGATAAGGCTGACCACCCATTTTTATTTTGCAGATTCACTTGGGTACCATTTTCTAGCAGTATTTTAACTACTTCAGCATGACCATTCTGGCTAGCTATCATTAAGGCTGACCACCCATCTTCCTCTAGTAGATTCACCTGGGCACCATTTTCTTGCAGTATTTTAACTACTTCAGCATGACCATTCTGGCTAGCTGATATTAAGGCTGACCACCCATCTTTATTTTGCAGATTCACCTGGGCACCATTTTCTAGTAGTATTATAACTACTTCAGCATGACCATTCTGGCTAGCTATTGATAAGGCTGACCACCCATTTTTATTTTGCAGATTCACTTGGGCACCATTTTCTAGTAGTATTATAACTACTTCAGCATGACCATTCTGGCCAGCTATTGATAAGGCTGACCACCCATTTTTATTTTGCAGATTCACTTGGGCACCATTTTCTATTAGTATTTTAACTACTTCAGCATGACCATTCTGGCTAGCTGTCATTAAGGCTGACCACCCATCTTTCTCTAGTAGATTCACCTGGGCACCATTTTCTAGCAGTATTTTAACTACTTCAGCATGACCATTCTGGCTAGCTGATATTAAGGCTGACCACCCATCTTTATTTTGCAGAATCACCTGGGTACCATTTTCTATTAGTATTTGAACTACTTCAGCATGACCATTCTGACTAGCTATTGATAAGGCTGACCACCCATTTTTATTTTGCAGATTCACTTGGGCACCATTTTCTAGTAGTTTTATAACTACTTCAGCATGACCATTCTGGCTAGCCATCATTAAGGTTGACCACCCATCTTTATTTTGCAGATTCACTTGGGCACCATTTTCTAGTAGTATTTGAACTACTTCAGCATGACCATTCTGGCTAGCTATTAATAAGGCTGACCACCCATTTTTATTTTGCAGATTCACCTGGGCACCATTTTCTATTAGTATTTGAACTACTTCAGCATGACCATTCTGGCTAGCCATCATTAAGGCTGACAACCCATCTGTATTTTGCAGATTCACCTCGGCACCATTTTCTAGTAGTATTTGAACTACTTCAGCATGACCATTCTGGCTAGCTGATATTAAGGCTGACCACCCATCTTTATTTTGCAGATTCACCTGGGCACCATTTTCTAGTAGTTTTTTAACTACTTCAGCATGAACATTCTGGCTAGCTATTGATAAGGCTGACCACCTATTTTTATTTTGCAGATTCACTTGGGCACCATTTTCTAGTAGTATAATAACTACTTCAGCATGACCATTCTGGCTAGCCATCATTAAGGCTGACCACCCATCTTTATTTTGCAGATTCGCCCTGGCACCATTTTCTAGTAGTATTTGAACTACTTCAGCATGACCATTCTGGCAAGCCATAATTAAGGCTGGCCACCCATCTTTATTTTGCAGATTCACCTCGGCACCATTTTCTAGCAGTATTTTAACTACTTCAGCATGACCATTCTGGCTAGCTACCGATAAGGCTGACCACGCATCTGTATCGTGCAGATTCACCTGGGCACCATTTTCTAGTAGCATTTTAACTACTTCAGCATGACCATTCTGGCTAGCTAGTATTAAGGCTGACCACCCATCTTTATTTTGCAGATTCACCTCGGCACCATTTTCTAGCAGTATTTTAACTACTTCAGCATGACCATTCTGGCTAGCTATAATTAAGGCTGACCACCCATCTTCCTTTTGTAGACTCACCTGGGCACTATTTTCTAGCAGTATTTTAATTACTTGAGCATGACCATTCTGGCTAGCTTTCATTAAGGCTGACCACCCATTTTTATTTTGCAGATTCAGCTTGGCACCATTTTCTAGTAGTATTTGAACTACTTCAGCATGACCATTCTGGCTAGCTACCGATAAGGCTGACCACCCATCTTTATTTTGCAGATTCACCTGGGCACTATTTTCTAGTAGTACTTTAACTACTTCAGCATCACCATTCTGGCTAGCCATCATTAAGGCTGACCACCCATTTTCCTCTTTTATATTTACCTGGGCACCTTTTTCTAGTAGTATTTGAACTACTTCAGCATGACCATTCTGGCTAGCTACCGATAAGGCTGACCACCCATCTGTATCTTGCAGATTCACCTGGGCACCATTTTCTAGTAGTATTTTAACTACTTCAGCATGACCATTCTGGCTTTCTACCTTTAAGGCCGACCATCCATCTTCATTCTGTAAATCAACCTGAGCACCATTTTTCAATAGTAGTTCAACCACATTGACGTGCCCATTTTTACTAGCTTCTACTATAGCATATGACCCAATGTTGTTTTGCAAATTCAACTTCGCACCATACTCCAGCAGTACTTTGACTACGTCCAAATGTCCATTTTCGGAAGCTAATAGTAGCGAAAACCTCTCATTTCTCTTCAAATCTACTACAGCCCCCCATTGTAGCAGTACTTTTGCCACTTCAGCATGGCCGTGAAGACATGCCAACATTAGAGCTGAATATCCTTCCTCATTCAACAGATCTACTGGTACCCCAGATTCTAACAATAAGATAGCAACATTTGTGTGCCCCTTACTGCAGGAAGTATGGATCAAGTATTCTTCTTTTATAATACTCAGCAAATTACCTGACAAGTTTTGCAGTGCAATTCTCGCAAATCGGACGTCTCCTGTCTCACATCCACGCCTTAGGACTTGTACAATATCCTTGCTGGGGCTATTTTTGAGGATAAAAGAGACATTGTCGTAATCTTGATGTATAATTGCTGTTTGAAGATTCTCCATTTTTTTGTCGGGTGTTTACAAAGTGGGCGTATACCGTTATAAGTCCGTGTCCGGCGATGAATAAGTGTATGTCAAGTGCGCAAGTGTTAGTCTCAGCCAACTAGACCCTTTACATACTGGTACATTCTGGAAGATGTCTTGTGGTACTATTGGTGCGGTTGTAAATAATTTTAGCTTACCATAAATGCTACAAAAAACAATACATTCTGTGACGTTAACTTTCGCCATCTGTTTCCTCTCCTAGAGATAAACCTCTCATTTCTTAGAAGTAAGGGTTCACATGAATACATAACTAAGACATAACGTTCTCATGAATATTGTAATATGACAAACTAAATACTGAGGAGTTTGGTGCCATTAAAAACGGCGTCGCCGTCCAAATTCCCATAAGTCGGGAACATATTGGAAGGATAGAGAGAGTAGTAAGTGCTCTCTAATCTTGATAATACTGGTAAGCTATCTAGTCATGATTTAAAGACTTATAACAGTGGCAACACAAAATACCTAGCTAGCTAACAACAAATACTTTTAGAAGGTCATAATAGGTGTGTTTCAGGTATCATGTGGGATGCTAGCAAAGCTCTTGGAGCATTGAACAGAATTTGAGCTGGGACAATGGCAGAAGAGAGGCAAATCAATGTCATATCCAAGCATCAAGTAAAATATCTCTCGCTTATCACGGTTATTGCACTGTTTTGTCATAGCTATACACCCGACATCCAGTATTGTTCTACTATAAAATCTATTCAACAGTCAAATCACAACTAAAATGTAAGCCTCAAGTAAACAAATATGCATGTGTGTGAAAGTATTGTGTATTACTGCTACTTCTAAGCTAAGGAAAGAATAGGATACAACAGGTTAATAAGGCACTTCAAGATTTACTATGCCGTAGTTGTGTGTGCCTGCAAAGTTAATGGTCACGGATTTGACTCAAAGTGGAAGTACTTTTTCCTGATGAATTAGATTCTGCAGAATATCATTTATCTGATTCATTGTATTTACGCTCATGTCTGTGGCATACACATAAATACTAAACCAACAGTCTCGTGACCAACATTCTCCTGTATCAATGATTAATATATACATCTGCTCTTCTAGAAAAAATTTCATTGTAATTGAGTTCAATTTAACATGCCAGATGAATAGATATTCCATTTTCTCACTCCCAAATTTTCTTGGTCAAAGCAGTTTGACTGAACAATGATAGCAACATTCAAACAGTCTCACAATCATTGTTTGTGTGTGTGCTATTCATTTAACCAATACATATGGGATTATCACGAGTCCGTTGGCTTATTAAGTGCAGGCACAAGCATGAATATGGCCAATTATATGCATACTATTTTGCAGTATCATGTGAAATAATTTATATATACTACTCATGTGTGAATATAGTAGTAACGAGATTCATGAGTAATGAATACTTGTATAACCTTGGGACCGTTATAATAATTATCCAGTGATCACTATGAATACAGGTCAAAAAGTTCAGCACATAATAAACCAACACATGTATTTATAGAAACTAGAGTAAAGAGGGTTGGGAGTTGATGTGTGTGTGTGTATGGGGGGTGGAGTGGGGGGGGGGGGGGGGGGGGGGGGGGGAAGAGGGGGGTTTGGGGGGTGGGGGGGAAGATGGTGAAGATAGGCCTTTGTAGGCTTGAGGATGAAATCGTCTGATAAAGATGTTGTATATAATGGCAATATTCATGCTAATAGTAGTTAATGATAACTATTAATATACTAATGTATAAATTAAGCTTTGGGAGTTACAAACAAACCGTTTTCTAAATTTAATTTATACAGTCAGAAATGTGATAACATAGGGACATGACAGTCACAGCCTGTACAGTTTTCATCAGTACATGCATATAATATAAAGTGGACTAAGTACACTATTCTGGATAAAATAATAATGAAGAATATCAGTATAGCAATACTAAATGCTTTGAAAAAGTGACTTTTACAATGGTAAAATACAGCTAAAATGTGCAAAATATATAAAATTACTAAACAAATTGTTTGAATGATAAGCCTGTCACAGTATTTTCCATGATAGTATTAGCCAAATCAGGGAAGCCCACTGCTTTGTCATTTAAAGCATCTGATAATTTTCTCAAATTTCTTTCTCTGTTTTGAGTCAACCAAATTTTCAACATTTCTATGGAACTATCATCATCATTATGGATGTGTTCATACTGCATGGCATTCATGTGTGCAATTTCATATCCAACTGAAGGCCAATTTGCTTCCATTTGACTCGAGCATCATACACTTCATCAAAAACACCTTTAAAATTATCCAAATGGAGAGTCTCTAATGAAATAATAAAGACCAACAATTATGACATATTTTTATGTTTTGACCTTACATTTTGTGACACATTCATTGTTGGCAATATTAAATTGCACTTCTAAGCATTTGATTGCACCTTTTAATTAACCCTCTTCTGTCTTTCACGCTCTGATTTGGAATTACTGATGATTTAGGTATGAGTTTACTCATACTGATGATTCTAAAACACTTTTATTGTGCTAGTTTGTTGTTGTTTTTTCATTTAGGGCTGATTTTTAAGAAAACACAAAGCTGTAAGCTTATTGTAGGTAGCTTTTGTGGGTAACACCCATTGTTGTCACATTATAATCACATGAGCTGACACTTTCTTGCTTTTAGTGGTATCTTTGTGTTGGGAAGTTGACCGAGTGCTGAAAGTGGAGTTTTGCATTGAAAATATATGCTGCTTGTCTGAGTGTCTCTGGCCTGTTTAGCTTCTTTTTTGAAGGCAGCATTTACTTCTATTGCTGTAAATGCTCTATACATCTATCTTTTTAATTTCTTGAGCTTTATTTATACCTGATTAGAACAATCTAGACCTTGCTAATTTGAAATATCCACAATCTGAACAGCTGCCATGTGAGCCCAAACCATTAAAGCCACATGCCACCACCTTGAGAAGCTAAACTTTGTCTGCTCCATCTTTTTCACAGCTGCCTCTGTGCTGCTTAAGTTGTTTCTTCCCCAGGTTATTTCTGTACCACAAGTAATATTGCTCTCTAAACTAAAGCTCAAGCATACTACTTTAACACTAGCTATTAAGGTAAAATGCATAACTGAACTGAGCATTGAAGCTGTCAACCATTTGGTAGTGACTTTTTGTGCATTGAAAGGAAGAGAAGGATTCTATTCTTGTAGAGAATCAAAACATATCAACAAACAATACATAGCAAACTATTAGAGCCACTGTATAATCGCAATTCTATTTTTAGCACTGTTAAATGGCAAGTGTCGACTAATTCAACTTCTTCCACTTAGTGGATTATAAGAGTCTTTGAAAGACTACTTTAGTTAACATTAAATAGCAAGTGCACTTGGAGTTCATTGTTCAATTCAGAGGGGTAGGAGAAAAGGAGCAGGAGTGGTGACTGCTTCCCCACTTTTTTCCACTTCTAAGGGGGGATGGGGGCTTGGCCCCCATATTTCTCATTAGTATAGTATGAATGTAGCCAGTGATTTAGAAAAAAAACAACTGTTCACTATTTATTTAAATTTGAATAGGGTTAAAAAAATCATTTTAGAATTCTCAATGACCTTTTGGCAAAAGGAGCAGCCAACCCATATTTTTTTAATTGTGGTGGCCTCAGGCCCTCCACTTTTTGTTTCCTTGGGGTGGGGGGCAAATTTATTAGCAGTATCCATAGTAAACTCATGCTAGAATGTGACAGTTACATTTTAGCTTTATTATTTGTCAACTTTATTGCAGAAAACATAATGTTAAGAAATTTTTATTCTCTTTTGCATACAGCTATGTGACTATCCCACCTCCTTTCAACTTGCTCCTTTTCATTTAAAATTTCCACTTCAGTGGGGTGCTAGACATTAAATTTGGGCTTCCAATAAACTAGAGAAGAGAAACTACTCGGAAGCTCTTGCAGTGTCCCTCTTAACGTTTTACTGAGGTGTAACTCTGAGTTCTCTCTTCTTTACTTTATCTATCATAAGGATAAAAATCATATACCTGGGCTAGCTAGTTCACCATTTGTGCCGAAATGCTTCAGTAATTGGATTTAACCACTTGGCAATCATATGATGCTAAGGTGATTAAAACTTAAAATAGTAAATACTTTAATGGGTGTGGTTTAGCTCCAAGTGCCATGGCCCCACCCCCCCCATTCCAAACCATCTTCTTACCCTGTCTTCTATAATGCCATAAGCTAGCAAGTTTATCCAGATTTTGTTTAAACTGAGCTTCAACATTAGCAGGAATTATATAACTGGGTAACGAAATGGTCAACTCTGTGGTAGTTTGAATTCTATGGGTTGCCAAACGAGTGTGCCTGGTTTGTCAGATAGACACTCAGAAAGTGTGCTAACAACTTACCAAATCAGTTTTATGTCATTTGAGAATTAAAATGGTCAGGAATGAAAAAAGTCACCATCCCCCGGGCCAGGATCATCCGTTACCATCAACACTTTGTGACAGGATGACACATCAGGACAAGTGGAAGGGCTTTATTTTATTGGTTATTACATATAAACAACCTTGTTGTGTGCCTTGTTATTGTCTTACCATGATATTGTATAGTTAACATCACCAATGCGAGATATCACTTTGTATCCAGCTAGTACTCAAAGCTTTACTAAGCCCAGGGGTTTCCCACAACACTTAAGAACCCACCTACAAAATGTCCTATGTTTGACACTATCTGCTTTCTCACAATTCTTGGAATGAGCTGTCTGGAAACAATCTTTAGTGGCTAATAAAAGAGTAATTAAATTTTGCTGAAGATTTAACATAAAGTCAGTAATATTGAGGGGAATACTAGCAGGATCTAGCCAGTAAGACTTAAGAGTGGTGAGATTGTGAGGAGTTTGACAACCATATTGCAGCTCAAATGGAGTAAAGCCAGATGCTAATTGTGGCGTATTACGAATGTATATATGGCTAAATCTGGAACTTCAGGCCAGTCTTGCTGATTCTCACAGCACTTATGGAGAATTAATTTCAAGGTCGAGTGGAAAGTTCTAGAGCTGTACTTGATTAAAACATTTTAAATCATAATAGTGTGTAAAATTTTACTGAATATATGCAGCAGTTTCACTGCTGAACAAATCTATAGCTGGACAATGGACTAATTATCAGTTAGCTTATTGCATGTGTAAAGTTACAAGCACCAATTCAGCCAAATTTTTGGATAGAATGTTCTATATTATCAAGAAGCAACAATAAAATAATAGAAAGAAGCTATAAACACAGGAATATTATATTAACTAAAAGCCACAAGGCCTATTTATTAAAAGCAGCTGCTACATCCAGAGTTTGACAGTATAGCATTAGCTTGTTACATTTTGTGACAAGTTTGTCAGCTATTCCTTTCTCCAACCTTGTTAAAACTGGTGCCATGAACTAAAACAACTACTGAATCAATAACGAGAGAGCCTGTAGAAAGAATATTAGATACTGACCAGTATGAAGATCCTAGCTTGTTCTTGGTTAGTATCTATATGTTTCCACTAGTTTCACCATCTACCTTGATTAAAATATTTCATTCTGCTACCACTTTAACCAGCACACAATATTACGGCAATTTAACCGCATCAGGCTGATCATTTGTAATATTCTATGGTTATTTTGAACAATCTAGGGAACTGCCAAAAAATCTTTCAAAAATCTTTCAACTATTATACAGTCTAATAATAATAATTTTAAGACTGCTTCCGGTGGCGTAGTGAATATGTGCACACAAGGTTCAATTCATGTAGTGTCCACTATAATGACATACATATGCAGGAAGTAGGTAAAGCGTGTTTTAATGCATTGAGTTTAATGTTCTTGGTCTTCCTTCTTGTGGCACCCAGGAAGGTGTGGTCTCTTGTCATGGAGAGGCCCAGACAATATATTACATAATATAAATATTTTATTCCACAAATAGTAATACTATGTTTAAAGTTGCTATTTACAAAAAAACAAAACAAAAAAAAAACAAAAAAAAAACAATACATACAGGCATATGCAAAAAAATGGGTGTGGTTTTTTGTCATGAAGAGGCCCAGAAGGACCTAAAAAATTTGTATGAGTTGCCAAAAATGCTGTTTTAAGTAGCTAATTACAAAAAAGAACAAACAACAACAAACATACATACAATCTTGAGCAAAAATTAATTAATGAACAAATAAAAAATATAAAGGAATTCCTGTCAGTCATTTCTTCACTCATACTGTATTACATGCAAGGTTTGACAATCCACTTCCAACTGAAGGCCAATGTTCTCACAACCCTAAACTCTTTTATACTGAGGGAGTCTAAAATATATTATTTAAAAAAATTATGACCAATAAACTGAAACTTATTATGACACCTTTTTTGTCCCGTCATTTCATTTTAATGACCAATTAAACTTTTATTACATACATTTGATTTAGCTATTGACATTAAATTGTATGAGAACAAATATGTATTTTAATTATAAATTTCAATTATATTCAAAATATATGAATGATGAATATTTTGTTGGAGCCTCTACACTCCAACAATAAGAGCTTACTTTATAACTTCTGGCCACGCCAATGTATTCTCTCTTGTTCACAGACTTTTCAAAACAATAATATAGAATTAAAAGTATTTGGTCGCCACTGGGAATCAAACCCAGGACCGCTTGCTTAATGCACTAGCGGTCCTGGTTTCGATTCCGGTAACGACCAAATATTTTAAGTTAGTTATTGTTAAAAATAAGCATGTGAATGAGAGAGAATACATTTAATGATTAATATTGATGAGAAAAAAGAGAGAGGGAGGGAGGAAGAATATTATATTCCTTTAGCAACAGTTTTTAAATTTTTAAACGCAGATAATTTGGCCCATGTTTTATTGCCTTTAGTTAAACATGCATTAAATCAGTCAAGCCCTGACAACTTAATATAAGGTACAGAACCATGGTATAGAGATACCTCATAAAATCTTTCCCTCTTACTCAGGACACTTCACACACGATGTCCAGAGAAATGTTTACCGATATTAAAAAATGAAAATTTTGAAACTACTATCTCTCCATATGTAGATGTAAAAGTTCCTCCATGAAGATAAGTGAAGTTATAAGGAGGCTTGTCTTCAGAGCAAGTAAAAAAATACTAGTGATGTGCTTGAGCACAAATGGCGAGCGAGCCTAAAGATTATACTCTTGATTTTGACTTCTAACACTGAAGCTACTGAAAATAAGGTCCAGGTTTTAAATTTCGCATACACGGTAAAGGGATTTCAGTGCCATAGTAACAACTCTCTGCAACTGCTTGAATTGAAGGGAAAAAACAAC
>WLWI01001324.1_pt1 | contig 21600 bp, 12 predicted proteins | sample 6701501 | NCBI WGS metagenome assembly WLWI01 (sample SAMN12718690, study PRJNA515312) | sponge metagenome | isolation source: marine sponge | host: Mycale hentscheli | place: New Zealand: South Island, Marlborough, Capsize Point | collected 2014-11-01 | reverse complement strand
TGGCACGATGATTTAGAGTGTTGATGATTCCATTTTTTATATGGTGAGGGTGGTAAGAGCGATAGTTGAGATAGCGGTCTGTGTGTGTTTGCTTCCGATATATTTCCGTTTTTATCTTGTTGGGGCCAGTGCGCTTGACTGTGATGTCTAAGAATGGTAACTGGTTGTCAGACTCTGTCTCCATGGTGAACTGGATGGTAGGACATAATATGGAGTTCAGGTGGTGTAGGAACTCATCCAAGGAGTCTTGGTTATGGGGCCACAGGGTAAACGTGTCGTCTACTTAACGTAACCATAATGATGGTTTTTTGCTGGCTGATTCTAGGGCCCTTTCTTCAAGGTGCTCCAGAGAGAGGAGACCCCATTGCCTCACCTTCACTTTGACGGTAGTAGCTGTCTTCGTGTATGAAGTACGGATTCCAGGCACATTGTGAGGAGGTACATTATGGTTGGTAGAGAGAGGTTCGTACGATCGGAGAGAGAAGAATCAGTGGTTAATTTTTCTTTAATTATTTGAAGAGTCTCAGGAACTGGAACCTTGGTGAACAGAGAAACAACATCAAAGCTGATCATCATTTCCTCTTGTTGTATTTGTCTGTGGTTGATTATTTCACTGAAATGAGCTGAATTTTTCACATATGAGGAAGTCTGTCCAACTAGTAGGGATATGATCTTAGCAAGATATTTGGCTAGATCATATGTAGCAGATCTTATTGTACTGATGATTGGGCGTAAAGGAACATTGTCTTTGTGAATCTTTGGAAGACCGTACATGCAAGATAGGCAGGAGTTCATGGGGTTGAGCTTCTAGTATAGTTCTTTGTCTAATTCACCTATTTTCATGAGATCTAGAAGTTTTTGATGTGTTTCTCTTTCAAATTTCTTTGTGGGGTCTTTCTTGAGGGTCATGTAAGATCCATCATGAAGTATCCCTTTCATCTTCTTGGTGTAGGCTTCTCTGTCTAGTATCACAGTTGCATTGCCTTTGTCTGCAGGAAGGATAATGATTGAGTTGTCCTTTCTTAAATTCTTCAGAGCTTTGGCTTCTTCAATAGTCAGGTTGCTTGTTGGCTTTTTCTGGGCTGTGCGTAGTATCTGGTGAACTGCTGTACGAATATCAGTGTTGTGTTGGACTTTAGCTCTGCTAAGGCCTTGCTCTACTCCTGAGATTATGTCATCGATTGGAATTTATTTTGGTGTAACAGTGAAGTTAAGACCCAGGAATAGCATGTTGTGTTCGAAAGTAGACAATTGTCGATTGCTTAAATTAATCTTCTTCTGATTGTGTTGGCTGTGTTGACATATCATTGAGGATTCCTTCAGTGATTGATATTTTTTCTTTTGCTTCTCTTTGACTTGATCAAATATAGTATTAGCCCGTGACTTGATTAGATTTATGATGGTATTGTATTCTTTGGAAGTCATAGTTGCTTGAAGTGCCTCTAGTAGTTTTTGTCTATCATTTTGTAGACCATTGAGTATTCGGTGAAGATCTTGTATCACGCAGTTGCGTGTGTGTGTACGGTGTGTGCACTGTAGTCCAAAATTAAACAGCTAATCAACAGACTTACCTAACCACGTCACTATGACTCTCAAGAATTCTAATTATGTTTTGTATAAACTTCAGTTTACTATTTTCTGTACCTGAAGAAGACCAGCGAACTTGGTCGAAACGTTGTACTAGAAATAAAGTTTATTGACATGTGTAGTTCAACAAGAAACAGCTAGAAAATGGAATTATCTAAACCGCACACTATGCCTAAAAAATTACATTAAAATCAATTAATTAGCCAGTTTTGTCCCGCTTCTGATCATTCTGCTGTAGCCCATGAATGATTTAATACCAAGTAGAGGTTTGGAAAGCATATGATCTGTTTAATTTGTCTATGTATTTCGCAGAAGCACAGCTCTGGTTCCCTAGTGATCAAGATAGACCCTGGTTACCAGGAGAGCGCTGGAATCACAGAGCAGTTCATGTGTGTTCATTTTGACTACAATCCTAGCTGGATAACAGATAAAACTGACATTGTTTAGTTGCTTTGGTTGTTATTGAAGGTGAAAATACTTATCCCTCCCTGCAGATAATACATGGCATGTGAAATAATTGAAGGAATAAGTCAATGACTGACTAAACTCTTTGACATTTTTCAGTGGCTTTGGCTGCAGTAAGAGGCCACTGTACTAATCCTATCTCCCGGACAAGTCATACAATGCCTTATGAAACTGTTTCTCTTTGTAGGAAGATGTTTTTGTGAAGTGTGCCCAGTAGTCGGCTGGCCACCATCAGAGTCTTCTCCACTGGCAAACACTGGATCCTTGCCAACTGGGTCATGTGATCGTCATGTGACTGTTTTAGCATGCTCCTTGCCTCCCTCTCTACATGATGTTAATTTGTTTTTAAATTGCGACACTTCCAATGGGTTGCCATAAAGTTATTTTTTCTTGTAGTAAACTTACTACATTTAATAATAGAACAATTATGCCCATAATATTATGTTATTTTGTTAGTTAATGTAATATTTTATAAAATAATGAATTATTAAAGTAATAAAATGGAGGGCATTGTTTTGCTGATAGCGCCTGGATGCATCGCCAGAAGATTGGATTCCATGAACAGCTGCCATTGGATTCTCGACTCTCTCACTACAGTATAATATAACATACTGTGGGTTATTATTACTTCCGCACATGAAGAATCACCGGCTTTTCTGGAAGTTTCTTTACAACTGCTGTGATACAGACTTCTTTTAAAATTCTGAGAGATCTAATTACATCCTTAATTCTTGCAAGATCTAAGTCACAAAATTTTCATTTTTTTAGTTAAAATGGTAATGATGAATAAATTAATTGAGCACAAAATAAAAAAATAATGTAAGAATACGGAGAAGAAAGTAAATTCAGTATTCCATGCTTCCCGTGCTAGTACAGTTTCCACAATAATCCCAACTCTTTCAAAGAGACTAATGGTCTTAGGATGGTCCCCCAGAGATTTCGGCTATGGATGGGAACAATTCAATCTGGAATAAGGCCCCAATATATTTTCTCTCTTTGCAGCTTCAGCAACCCTGGCGCATATATACTGGTAGCATGCACTCTGTATGAAACTGCTAGAGTATGTGGACATCTAAATAGTCCCCCTCCCCAAAAATTATAGTAGATAGAAGGCATATGTGTTTAGCTAAACAATCCAATGTTTACTTTTTTTTCTTCACTAACAAAAAATCTGGACATATTTGAAAATCTTTACAGTGCTACTCCTACTTTTCACTATGGAGCCTTCAGTGTTTGCACAGCAATATAACATGGCAGATTTCCTTGCATCCCAGGTATAGTAGAGTATACAGTATTGTGCTAAATGTGATCTTATGGGGGAATGGCTTCTACTGGTGCAGGTAGTAGCTCAGTTGTATCTTGCCGTGATACAACCAATAAAGCCAAAATTAAAAGTAACAGGAAAAGTTAAGAAACGGTGTTGTATACTGTAGAATGATAATAAACAGGAGTGATGGAGGTATGGGGCCAGGGGGGGGGGGGGCACAACTGAAAGTTAGAGGACGTGGTATATATGCAACAGCCAGAAGATGTGTGGCTGATGGCAATGAACACTGGGGTTTTCGCAAATGTAGCAGTGATTCATGTGTTTATATAGCTGCTGTGGTGAGGTGGCAGTGGTTGGTATGTATGTTGACACATTGTGGTTGCGTGTTAGAGTGAGGCAAGGTTGAAAGCTTTTTAGTGAGACTTGTGCAGAATTTTGAGGTGAAGTGTCTGGAAGGCTGCATTGTTTCCTGGGAATAAAAGTGAATCACAATGAGGTGTCTGGTGATGTGTGGATTGGTCAGTTGGCAATGTGGGTAAGGTGTTGGAAAGATTTGGTATGCAGGAAGCCAAGAATGTGATGACTTCAGTAGACATGTCCACTAATCTGACAAAGGATGTTGAAGATGATGAATCATTTGACAGAAGGGTATATGAAATTTGCTGTTGGGAGCTAGCTGTATTTGTCAACGTGCATGAGGCCAGATTTGCTTCTACAGTTCGTTTCTCTGCTAATCCCACCAAATGTTGTTGGATTGGCATCAAGAGAATCTCAAGGGTAAATCCGATCTAGGATTCTACTACTCTAACGGAGTTGTTGGAGATATGATAGGATATACTGATTTGGATTGGGCCAATGACCTGGATGATCGGAACTCTGTGTCAGGCTATTTAAGCTCTGTTGGTGCACCTATCTCCTGGAGAAGCAAGAAACGGACATCAGTGCTCTGTGTACGGCAGAAGCTGAATATGTTGCTCTCTCCATTGCCACCCCAGAGGCAATTTGGTTGAAACAACTCGTCTCCAAATTGAGCATTGAACAGTACAAGCCAACAGTTGTCTATGAGGACAATCAATAAGCCATTTTGATGTCACAAAATGCTCAATTCCACAGACGAACCAAGCATACTGAGATGCCATATCACTTTATCAGAGAAAACGTGAACAATGGAACTACATATTAAGGTGAAGTATTATTATTCTGATCTAATGTGTTGGCCGGCATGTTAACTAAAGGACTTCCTGGAACTGTACCCAAGACTCTGAAGGAGAAGTCTGGAATTGTCCCTGTGCCTCCTAGAGTGTTGACAGACAATGGGAAGCACTCACCAAGGAACTAGCGACAGTGACATGATCAACTATTGCGCATTACGTCATATGTTATGCAATACGTCTTATGTCGTGATTACTTCATTTTAGTACGCACGTGATTGTTAAAAAAAAAAAACAGCTTGCGATGAATTCCAGTCAAGTTATCTCCCTCCCCATTGGTGTTAATTAGGTGTAACTCCGCGAATAACAATAAAGCATTTTCAAAGTAGCATACTTTGGAAATGCAGCTAGCTTAAACAGAATCTTTTGGATTAGTGATCTTTATACGTTTCATTCTAGGAAATTTGATTGCTTTCCTTGAAAATCCTTTGTCCAATAGCCAAGTCACAAAGAGATTAAATGTAAGTCATGTGCTTATATATCCAGTAAACACATATGCATGTGTGTATAAAAGTGTTGTAGAATAGCACAAATAAACTAAACAAAAAAACAAATTTAACTAACAAATATATATCATTAGCTACTGTATAGCATTCAAATTTAAACTTCAGTCAGACCAGCTCACTCACCACTTGTGCTGAAGCACATCATTAGAATGTCACATTTGGAGACTTGATAAAACTGAAGAACTACTTACCATGTGGCTAGTACTGTTCATGGATCTCTTTTCAAATTCAGACCTGGGAAAGACGATGGTGAGTTGAGGAAACCTCGCAAAAGAGTAGTATGTAAACAGTACACGATGACAGCAGTGAACTAATTCAAATCAAACTCATGCTCAATGCATGATGTGCCTACTGACATGGTACTGGATACTGGAACTACACTGTGAATCAGCTCTCTCAAGCAACTTACCGTGGGCTGCAGAACAATGGATCAATAGAGCCCCTCACACCTTCTTCAGCTCGTGGTTGCTGACATGTACTGGAGAGGTCATTCCTCTGGTTGGCACTGCACAGCTAACAGTCAGGTATGAATCCACTTTAATTGCTGCATTATCTGTCCAAGTTGCTAATCTATTGGGTAGTGACTGGTTACAATAGGCTACATTATTCCCCATGGGCAGATTAATCTGGTGAAGAAAGATAACCAGAGGTAAGAAGTTTTCAGGATTTATATCTCAGAATGCCATCACCCACATTAAATCTAGATCTGCTTCATATCATCCTTCAACAAATACATTGGCAAAATATGCCTTTCCAGTAGTTAAGCAAGCAGTACAGTGGATCGGCAGGTGACAGTTTAGTGAATACCTCATCACATACTACAAACAATAGAACAATTTAATTATTTCCTTGACTCACTTTAATCTGCTCATTTTTAGTTTTCTCAGTTGTCTGTATTGAGTACGGCAAGAATTATAAAACTTTCAATCTCTGAATTTGAGAATTCTTGCAAATTAAACACTTGTTTGTCAGGCACAGTAATTGCTTGGTTGGTCCAGCAGATTATACACCTACAGGATTGATCACCATAAAATGTGAAGCCCAGACAATTGTGGTGGGCAGTCTCACTACACACCCCACCAAACCACAACAGTATTGAAGAAAAAATTCAAAATTTCTCTTTACTTACTGTATTACTCCCTACTGTAGTACTAGTGTTACTCCTGCACGACTTCTGATGGGACACTGTCTCAGATCCTAGCTGGACACCTGGTATCCTGATCTCTCAATGAAGGTTTCAAAGCAACAGGAACGACAGAAATGGAATCATGATTCTATTCCATTGTTCAAGTTTTCGGTTAGTGATCAAGTTACACTAAAAATTCACTAGTTCATCTCCAGTATAGTTGGCAGGCACTAGAAAGTCACTGGTCCACTTTCCTACTAAAAGTTCTGTTTGAATAGGGGTACAACATTATTCATGGACATGTAGATTCTGTTTGTCCTCAGTAGGCCTCTGTAGTTAATGAACAAGATGTTGACCTGTTATCACTATCAGACATTTCAAATGTTTAACTTAAGACTCAACCAAATTTAACTACAAAGGATTGGACATAGAGCTGCTAAAGACTATTCTGAGGAGTCCTCTTCAATCAGTTTTTAAAGAGCTCTTTCTTGACACTATTTACATCTATATGCAAGGATGGGGGAGGGGGGAGGGGGGAATGCCGCACCAGAATGAAAAATGGCAGATCACCATATTACCAAGTTCATACAGTGAGCATGGCAAGATATTGTATCTCCTATAATTTTAGAAACTAGTGAGGTGGTGCAGGATCCTGTACAGTTATTAACTTAACTAATTTAATTAATTCAGTGGGTTTGTTTTCCTTGAGAGAAAGTGCAAGAGGTTGCGATAAGGGAAGTTAACACATGAAAGGAAGTGAAGGAGCCACAGATGTGGAAATAGTCAGAAATACAATTGAGATCATAACAATTTGGAGTTCTTACAAGGTAGCACCACAGGCTAGCCAAGGAAGCTAGAAGTATGGCAACAAGAAAAACAGCCTGCATACAATAATGTGGACTGAAATTGAGCGGTAACCTGCTATAACTGTGGAATAGGCCACAAAGTATAGGATTGCAACAGGATCCTACACAACCTCAATAGTCTCTAAAATGGGAGATAGAAAAAAATAATAATAGAAATAATAGTAGTTCTAATTAAATAGATTAGCTATGGTAAAATATAACTAAAAAAGCAGCTAATAAAAATAAAATTAGCAAGAAATAAAACTAAAATTTGCACACAAAAATAACTAAAATTTGAAATGGGCAAGACACTGATAAAAATGCTGACCATATTACTGGAATATACTAAAGTTAATGTATAATTTAAATTGTAGTGTCAATCTAGAAATAATATTCATAATATTGCTGTCTTGTTCTTGGTGTTACTTGTGATAGTAGTTCTTGCCAAAAGCATCCTGTCACCAGGATTGTTGTTCCTATAGCAGGCCTCAAATGTTGCTTATTGTAACTAGTCTGCTAGTTTGATGCTACATAATATTAATAGAGAGATGCAAGAGATGTCATGAGTGGACATGTTTTTGTTGAGTGAAATTTCAAGTGTCTACGATAAGGGCAATTAAACTACAGCTGAATGCAAGTGACAAATGGCAAGAAATTAATACAGGAAATAAATACAAAAAATTTAATAGGAATGAATACATAACTTACATTCCTTCCTCTAATTGATTCTCTACTATACTTGCCTAAAAGGGTGCATCCAGTATTATTTCATTACTTTATTAAAATGTTTGCAAATATATATTTTAAGCATTCAGTTAAAATTAAATCGATTAGCTATGGTAAAATATAACTAAAAAGATTAAAATAAGCAGCTAATAAAAATAAAATTAGCAAGAAATAGAACTAAAATTTGCACACAAAAATAAACAAAAAATTGAAACGGGCAAGACACTCATAAAAATGCTGACCATATTACTGGAATATACTGTATAATTTAAATTGTAGTCTAAAAAACCACACTTTGAATCTCCTCGGCAAGTGTGGACATGTCCAAATCCTCCAACAGCTCAATTAGTCCACCCCAAGTAGTGGGATACTCATACGTCTCCGCTTTACACTGTAGCCATCGTGAAATGACTTCTCTACCACGGTCTTCCACTGCGCTATAGTTCATTTCTATTCTCTTGGTTTCATCAGGTGGAAATCCCAGCAGATCACTAACCTTGGGCCACTTCACACTGATTGCATCGATTACTGAAATTTTGTGCTTCTTTTTGTCAGAGTCAGTCCACTTTAAAAGAGTCAAATTACTCATATTAAACTGATAACGTTCTGTGTAAATTAAAGTAAATATATATCAAGTAATATTTTTTAAATCCATGCTAATTACTGTACAATATTTATTAATAGCTATTGTATTTTATGGACATCACCTTATGATGCATTAACATCAGAAATTCTTTTAATATAACGGATTCCTACAATGATTTATTTAAAGCATTTATTTCAGGAGTTAGCTACAGCTACTTTATTTCTATATCTCAATTTTATTATGAAATGAATGGGTGAAAAAGCCCCACCCACTATCTTCAATTGAGCACTGACTATTTATGCTTAAGTTCCACATAGTATGAATGGAAAACGAAAGGTGTTTGTACCTCTTACCAATACCCAATGAAGTTATGTGTTTAACTTCAACATTATCCTTACCTGAGCTACCTGCGCTTGAAGAGTCTGCAAGCTCCTGTGGATAAAGGCACAATGAAATTGATTAGCATTATGTCAATATTTTACCTCACCTGACCATACCAAACCAAATGTTCTGGCTTCATCAATGATTCTTTTCCTTTAACACAGTCCATATATCTTGGACTTTTGTCCTTGTTGCTTACTGTGCAGAGGTGATCTAATTCTGGATGTTCATAGCATTTGAACGCAAAACAATATTTTTCAAAGCAGATTTTGTACTGATCCTTACACATGTCAGTGTAGAGGGAGTGTAACATAGTTCCCAAGACACTATCTATTGTAGTTTTTAACAATTTTCTAATTCTGGGGCATAATTCATGCAATTGAAGCCGGAAATTACTTTTTCTACAAATTCTAACTTTGATATACTCTGATGTGTGTATCAAAGTTATTGTATCACGATCCTCGCCATATGAAAATTGAATGCAGTTTCTTTTTAACACTACAGCGTCACAATCGTCACCGTTTCCTTCTACTTGGAGAGATAATAATCGAATGTATTCACCTTCCTAAAGAACAAAGCCAGAAATAAATAATGTTTGACTACACATTGGCTTAGCAACAAAAAAAAAGGGAATTATGGCAAGTTTTGTTGACTTCTGTGCAATTAGAATACCTCCATTTTTACAATGCACATCTACTTCTTTGCCTCATACTTATCAATACAGTAGGACCTCAGAGTTACGGAACCTACGGGAAATAGGAGTTTCCGTAACCCTGAATTGTCCGTAATTCTGAAGCCTCTACTTTTAATTATAGAAACATCTTTTTATTACATATTGGCACCTTGAATAGTTATTGAATGTACATGTATATTCATTTCACATATACAGTAATAGTAATGGCGTAAGTTTGTATGAATAAGTTTATGCTGGTTTGAAGTACATGTATTCAGTTATCGATTTCTATTTAAGAGAACTAAAAAGTCTGAAGGCTACGCAGAAGCATCAAATTCATTGGAGTGGCCTCGTCTTGCTGTTCTAACCATGATATGCAAGTAGAAAATGCTGTTTCAGCTGCAGCATGAGTGATGGTTGGAACGAATTGATTCTCTTCTTCTTCATGATCACTATTTTCTTCACCCATAGCCATGCTTATAATTTGTTCATCATTCATCTCATCCACATCACCTGCACATAAATCAGCATCAAGCCATTCTTCACCTTTCAAAGAGTCAATTCCAAGCTGTACACATTCTTCAGCAATGGCAACTGGTTCTGGTGTTGGAACCTCTTTTGGTGAAAAACTGCTAGGCCCAAGGCCCATCTTGTTCCATGCACGGCTAAAAGATAAAGGAGGCACTTCATTCCACATTTTGGCAGAAAAGTAAACCGCATCTTTGATTGTAAGATTCTTTGTGAAATCTATAAAACTTGTTTCTTCTGAACTTTTTAGTAACAGATCTCTAAGTAACTCTTGCTTGTACCGACGCTTTACATTTTCCGGGACTCCCTGATCCATAAGCTGTATAATGCTTGTTACATTGGGTGGTAAAAAGAAACACTTAATTGTGCCATCACTTGTCGTTAAATTAGATGCAGAAGGATGGGAAGGTGCATTGTCCAGTAGAAGAATAGCTTTTGGACCCGAGGACTTTGACTCCAGATAGTGTCTTACTTCTGGAACTAAATGCTTGAAGAACCAGTTGGAAAAAAATGTCTAATCCATCCATGCTTTTTTTGTGCATAGTAATGCACTGGAAGAGCTGACATATTTATACCAGAGAAACATCGAGACTTTGCACTTTTGTGTATAAGACCAAAAGAAGACGAAAATCTCCACTGGCATTCGCAGTAGCCATAAGTGTAACTCTGTTTTTCGAGGATTTCATGTTCTTACAGTTTTTTTCCGTTCCATCAGCAAGGGTTTTATTGGGTAAAAGGTGCCAATGCAAACCAGTTTCATCTGCATTAAACACCTGATGCAAACTATAACATTCTTTCTCCACTAACCTACTAAAAGTACTTTTGAAATCATCAGCAGCACTGGTATCAGCAGACAGTGATTCACCTTGCATAGATAGTTGCCTAATGCCATGACGGTTCCTGAACCGATGTAACTATCCTTTACTTGCCTTAAAATCTTCATCTGATTTGTCTGGATACATTTCCTGGTAAAGAATTTTAGCCTTCTCCATTAGAACTACTCCACCGATCGGAGTACCTTTGTGACGCTCCTGCATAAACCAGAAGTGAACAGCTTTGTCAAAGGTATCATCATCTGCCTTCCTAACTCAGCTACAAAGAAAAAAGGCCAGAGTTATGTTTGTAACTTTAGTTAACAAATATGTAATTACTACTTATCTCAGCTTCGCCAGAGTAGTGGTAGCTTCTTTAGAAGCTATTCTGTCTACCACTGGCTCTTGACCACCAAGAAGCTGCTCCAAAAAATGGCGAGTTTTTAAATTACGCATATATGGAAAAGTGGATTCAATGCCATAGTAACCACTTAATAACAAAAAACAAACAAACAGGTAACGTTTTCTTTGTAGTACTCATAATAGTAGCTGTAACACACTATACTTTCACACAACTGGACATACCTATACAAGACTTACCTTCGTGGTTAGTCTAGTGGACAATGAATATTCAAGTAAATACTGTTGCATAGGGCTTTGTGGAGAACCACTCCACATGAACATAATCATTTTAGCTAGTTATGTTTTATATCATTGTCATTATTATTGTATTTTGTTTGCACACCGTGAATCGGGCACTTCTGCTACAGGGTACAATGTTCGTCGAACAACTTTGATTGGAAATTTGAATAACTACGTCATACTCACAAATTCATATTTTAGCATTGTATCATTATTCTCAGTTGAGTTCTGTCTTAGAAACCAATATTATAACAACTTAGAAGTTAGACTGTTGTTAGCTAACTTGATTGACGGAACTCGAGTCTAGAAGGAGTAAAAGGATTATAATTCCCTACAGGCTTAATAGCGCATTAACTTACCACCGCAACTAACTCAAATAGAAATGGTACTCAGGGAAGTTTTAGAGTTCAAACTGCACCCACAGAAGAACTAAAGCGGTAAATAATTCAATTTCTAGGATGATATGGGTAATGATCGCTAAATTGAAGGATTCTGTTTTGTGAAGTTTGGGACGGGGTCAAACACCAAGCTAACACAAAAATATGGGAGGGTCAAAGTACAAATGACATACGTACGTCCCCACATATATATAAGCAAAAATCCCCGATTCTCAATTCGACACCACTGTATAGTCTTGCTCACTCGCCAATAATACAGGTATTATTTAGCATAGTAATTTACATACCTTTTGTGAACCTTGTTGAATCAAATTAGCCACCATCGCAGGAAACACTCCAAGTGGAACAAATCCACAATCGTACCTGATATACAAAGGTGATATATTTCCCAGCATTTCGATTCTGTCTTCATATTTTTTTAACTCTTCATCTGAGGCATTTGGTAGAACGCACGGCATGAAATACACAGTTTCTTCTCTATTGCTTGATACGATCTGAGCAATGATGTTGAGATGTTCCAATATGAGAACTAACATTCCAAGTTCCATTGGTGTCTCAATTTGACAAGAAAATGATTCAAGAGAGAATTTTCCCTTATTTTTTAAATTTGATCGATCTTTCGAATGCACTATTTCTGGTTTAAAAGCTGCCTCAATTATTTTAGTTAGGCTCTGATAGATAGCTTGTGTGTTCGTAATTACAACGTGCTTTAATTCCTCAATGTTTGCAAAGTGCATGCATATACCCAGATTATAGTGAAGAAAGTGTAGAGCTGCATCAGTCTCCTCGTTTGTCATTTTCAAATACTCTCCAATGGTATAGCAGTTTTCTATTGTAAGAATAGCTTCAGGTCTTTCTCGTAATATAATACTAAATATCAACCACTGCCTTCGAATAGGTTTCCTTGCATACTGATCTATTTTTTTTGATATAGCATTTCTTAAACACTTGATTTCTTCATTGTCTCCATGGAGATTGTCAAGTGGATATATCAGCCTGCTTACATTAGCTTTGAGAGTTGTGCCTGGAGGTAACTCTTTTTTCTTCCATTCTTTAATCAGACGGTCATCGTCAAAAAATGTACCATTTATAAGAGCTCGGAAATCATTTTCTAGCTTATAAATACAATCATCACCACTTGTCTTGTCTTTGTGCGTTCCCACAATATAGACACATTGCTTTCGATTTTCTGTTAGCTTTTCTATTTCTGAAGCATTGCTTGAAGAGGAATATATCATGGAAGATATGCTTACTAAAGCAGAAAGTAGTGTTTCTTTAATTTTAAAGTGTGACATGATAGATGAAGGCTTTTCATTTGTACCTCTATATCCTATTTTGTAGTAATCTTCTAGAGAGGTATCAAGTTTACAGAACAACAAGTACAATGCTGGTCCAATGGTCAATGCAGGTAAGCAGTCCATTAGTTCGGGCTGGCCTCCAGTATCTTGAAGGTATATCATGCATCCATTTTCTAACTGTAAGTTTATGTCACTTAATTTGTAAGATTTTTTTCTTTGGAGAATGTGAGCAATATTTTCAGAATGTATTTTAACTGGTTTTATAGTCAGACTTTTCTTTGTTAATGGGACTTCATCTGCCTCCACTCCTGGACGCTTAGAAGGAGAACAGCTATATTCTTCGGTACTCTCTACACATGATGAACTCTTTTCAGAGTAATTTAATTGTGGCTTATCCTCAAAAGTGTGTTCACTCTGAGTTTGCTTTGATCTTTTATTCGGTCTTGACTTGGCTTCCAAGAACATCTCAACTTCTTGTTCAATATTTTCAATAATTTTCCAGTCCTCTTCTCCTGTAACTAATATAGTGCTTCTATGTATTGTAGTCTGCTCAGAAATTTCGGTATTAGATTCATCCTCACTCTTGTCAGATGAAATGTTAGTAATAACATTTGTTAGTCTTTTTCGAGTCACAGTCTTTCCTTGCATTGATGGTCCAAGAAAAATAAGTTTAGCAACTGCTACTTCCACTACATCTTTAGAAGACTTGATGGACTCAAGGTAATAATTTACCGAATTAATATGCTCTGAGAAATCACAAAATAATAAATATATTTTAGCACATCATAATAGTAAACATTGGAGTTAACTACAATTTAGTCAAGCCATTGTAATAATCAGACAGACTACAAAATTCAAAGTTTTAGTTTGGAAGATGCAGGGCCTTGGCTACTTTGATCAAATAATTTGAAGCCATTAATCAAAAGGAATTATAAAATACAACCAAACAACTAACAAAATTAAAACAACAGATATATTGCCTAGAACTATTTCTGGTCAAATTTATGAACACAATATATAAAATCTTCTGTGTGTGCATGGTTACCGTCAAACCTGCACATTTGCCATTGCTTTTTATTACACACTAGGTGAAAGGTCAGCTATATATCCATTATTCCCACGTCAGATTCATTTTATACTGTTACAGCGAGGTTTGTATTCATCTAGAAAGTTCTTTAACCAAATCTTTATGAGCAGATTAATTTAGAACTGATATCAGAATAGCACTCAATATCATACTGACGATATCTGAGTTTAGAATGTTCATCAGATTCATCTTATAATTTTACAGCTAGGTTTGTATTCATCTAGAAAGTTCGTTTAACCAAATCTTTATGAGTCGGTTAATTTAGAACTGATATCAAAATAACACTCAATCTTGCACTGACAATATCTGAGGGTAGAATGTCAGATATAATTCATCAAGCAATAGTGCTACAACGCTTTCTGCGAACAGATTTCCCTTTTCATCATACCAGTAATTATATGAGTATGGTATGTTCTCTAAGTTTACCTAACTCACAACCTCAGTTATGTGGTAAAAGAGGCATTCCAGGTCCTACTATCCCCCAGGGTCCTAGTTGCAAAATGAAGGAGCATAAGAGAAGGCAAGAAGACAAGTCTGTCTTATACAAAAACTAAGGCTGCTGTGAGTGCCACATTCTTCCGGCCAGCGATGCATGCCAAGGTTAGGCACTCTGCTGAGTGTGTAAATTTATGTTGTACAGACTGATGCAAAGATTATATTTAACATAAGTTAAGTCTTCAATCCAGCAGGCCACATGCATGCAATGTCTCTGTATTGTACTAGTATGAAAGAGGTTCCATGGTTTGTACTTGGCTTTCTTGAATAGATTGCACAAATGCAGAGTAGACTACACTAATCACAAATGCAGAATTGCTGCCAAAGCTATATATATAACCTGATGGAGATATTCTAGTATATTCACTAATGTGACGATTTAAAAAAGAAAATGGAGCCTCAGTGACCATTTAAAACTTTAAATGAGAGTATTGGATATTTTCATTTGTGCAGTGAACAGCCAGACCTGTATAATTTGTTTGCAACAATTTGCAGATTTTTGAAGTGAAAATTAAAGATCACTCCCTGTAAATTTTTCTAGATCAGCTACTGTTAATACTAAGGCAGTTAAGTTGTGATAATCAATGATTGTACAACAGAAACAGCAACCACTCCTGGTGGCAGCTAATCCATTTGTTTAAGGGATTGGTCATTCAGAGACAGAAAGAAATTTGCCATGTATGTTAACTTATTGTAGGAACCTTCATTTCCCACGATAGATCAAGTGATATGTGCTTCTAACATCAACACTTGTGCTTCATATAATTTAAAAAAATTATGGAATGGCATAGATCAAGCAGAGCTTGCTCGACACAATATTGTGTGCAAGTTAGTCCATCTTTATTAATTACACAGTTCAATAACTCGTTACATTAGGTCATTGTAAATTCTCGTTCTACCCTGGTATGAACTGAGACAAACTTTTATCATCGCATACACACAATCGCGCGTGTACATATCGATCATTTATAACCGCCGGCAAACTGTGTTGTCTGGCGACGCATTGTAACCGTAGTAGTGCTTTTAAAAATACTTTTAACCAGATTACTTTTTACTGAGTATTATTGTGTTTGGTAATAATAACACAAGAAGCACTCTGGTCCTTCGAGAAACTATAGCTACAAATAGCTAAAACCATTCCCACTATTGCACTAGCCGATTGTGGAGAGGGAGCTTGTGAAAGTCATCCTTGCCCCCTTCACGTATCTTTTGGAAATAGCTGATATTGGCAGTCTATGCTTTCCATGTACTTAGGCAAGAGAAAATTCACAGAGTGTATAGTGCAAGGCTGGCCAGAATTCAAAGCTCACTATTGCAGGTAAATTGAAGCACCAGAGGTGCAAACACTCAGCACTACTATACACTAACTAGCTTTTACAAAATTATTGCAGACCAAAACAATAATTTATTTGCTATTCTAATAGGTATCAATATAGCTCGAGCAATGTAAACAGCACATATAAACACAGTCTTCATAAGAGAGGAAACATAACAAGCCAGAGACACTCACAGGTATAATTTTTAACTGGAAACTCCACTCCCAGCACTTCGCTAACTTTCAGCATAAAGCAAAACTATCGCAGAAAACAAGAAATTGTTCGTCATGTGATTACACCATGACAACAGGGGGAGTTACCCACAAATCAAAGCTTGTACCTAACATGTAACAGACAAATTCACAATTTCTCACAAAATCAGCCCAAAAATTTAAACAGTAGCATAACAAAAGGTCTTAAGTCGTTCCTCTGAGAAAGTTCATATCTAAAATTAACGGAAAATTGTCAGTTATCTCCAAAATCAGAGCGTAACAGATAGATAGAAAGGAGTACTACTGTAACCCTCTCGCACATGCACAATAAAGGTTAATAAGAGAGGAACTTGTAATGTAATTTTTAGTAGAGATTTTATTTTTTCTACTTTGTGCCACCTGAAACTGACTATGTTAAGGAGTCCAGTGAAGTGTAAAGAGAAGTAGGGCTAAAAAAATAGAAGTCTCTGCTTAGGAAAAAAAATGGTCTGCCTCAAAAATATTCATCAGCCTACAGAGTGTGAACCCTCAGCCTTACTATACACTAGCTAACCATTATAAGAACCAAAGAATAATATATTTGGCATATATTCCAATATGTAACTCATGCAAATTGGTATGTAAAGCTTGCAAGCAAGTTGATATGCAACTCGTGCAATGAATAGTAGACATTAATACTGTCTTCACAAGAGAAGCTTAACATACCAGCGACACTCACCTCACCACTAGCTTCAATAGGAAACTCCAAGACCACGGTAAACCGCTGAGAATATAGTGTAATGCAAAACTATCGCAGGCAACCAAGAAATTATTTGCTCATACTGTGTGACTATAGGGGGTATTACTCACTAAAGCTTATGGTCGTATGGCCAAAAATGACTAGCTTATTTCCGGAAAACTAAGTAGAAATAAAAAATTCTAGCACTTTAAAGGGACTTAAACTGTCAAGTGCAACATTTTGACACCTGTTTTTATCTTCAGAAGGCCACCATCTTTGAGATCCGCTATTTGTTGTGTGACAGAATAACTGACCGACAAACTGAGTACTGTTAACTATCTCACGCATGCGCGCTGAGGGTTAGTTACAAACAGGGAGGAAAAGAATAAGGTACTACCTAATATATGACTATTTTCTAATGTATATCTGGTGTATTTATTACTATTTTATGCCCACCAATGTTCATTCAAAGTCACTACATTACACATTACCTCGGTGCTTCATAGTCATTTTCTTACTTACAATCCACTCTGAACTTGAAAATAGAATGTTAGCCTAGCAGACATACTGTAAGTAACTAAATGACTTCACTCTATTTGAGGGAAATTATTTTTTTACATGTACACAATGACAAGTAGGAGGAGAATGGGAGAGAGGGATTATCCCATTCACAACAAAAAAAATGTCGAACTCCTATCAATGGTGATTAAACTTTATCTGACTCACTTAGCATATTTTACTAAATTGCTAAAATACATACATTGCCACAAATCATTTTTTACTTACTTATATAAGGTATCATCTTCATTTTTATATAATGGAAGGCAGACATTGCTCCAGTGAAGTCCCACTGATTATAATAACTTCCATCAGCATATTTAGTCACTGTATGAAACCTTTTATTCTTTCACTTTTCTGCACACTTATGAGTTCCTTACATTCAAAATCTCCTCCAATTGAATCTGGATAAACTGTAATTGTTTTTGAATTTTGCAAGCTAGCATCATAGGAATTAATTCCTACAATAATGTTGGAAGTATGGTACTTAGCTGTTCGCATAGTACTAAGGTAAAAGTCCTCTACCATACCTGGATTGTTGCAAAATATTCGTTTAAGGAGATCATTTATTTCAATTGGTATTTCCTGAATATCAATAGTTGTAGTATCTCTTAATTTCTTGACTGTGTAATGTTCAGCATAAGAAATACTGCTTGAAATCAACACATCACCAGGCTTCATGAGAGTCTTTTGAAAAGCATAACCTGTACCAACACTGAGAATATATTGAGCTTTAGGACAATAATCTAATGCTCGATCCAAATTATTTTGAATCTTCTCTTCATACAAAGTTGTAACAATGAGTACTGGTGTGTCAGCTATTGACCCCACTACAATGTTATTGTCCAGACAAGTTACTTCCATTTTTTCAAAACCTTTCTCACAAGGTTTTTGTATGCTGCAGAGAGCAGCATTATATTCTTTTTCCCCAACCACTAACATAATAAACTGAATTTTTTCCAAATAAGGCTTATAATTAATATGAGAATGTTTTGGAGCTGGTTTACTCTGTGATACCATCAAGTTTTCTTCTTCAATAGAGTATCTAGGATGTTCTAAAAAATGATAAAAATATAATAATTATATTTCCATACTTGCATATAATTTAAAACACCACAATTGCCATACCAGTAGATAGTACAAGTTAAATTTGTACATGTGTATGTACTATAGTCTGTCCAAGTTGACTTGGCATGACCACAAGCGCAGTAAATGAGAAATGCATTTAGTACTAAACTGGAAGCAATTTAGTCATGTGAATCCAAGACAACGTTGCACGTGAGTAAAGGGGCGGATACAACGGTGAGCATTAATTCTATAACTTTTGTAAGCAAGAAGTTTAGTGAAGTTTATGGAGTTTTTTGGGCGTTGTTCAGCTCATCTCGTCAGTATTTATGCTTCTTACGTGCAGGTAATGCGTTGCAGATGGAAAACACAAATTGGTGAGGCGTTCTTCTGAAGAAACAAGAGCAAAACAGTCAATTGTACTTACTGTGTTCCAAGAAATATTTTGAAATTCACAAAATTTAGCAGTACAACACTGTTAACTTGTAGCTACAGTTATTAGACTCTCTTGTTGATAAAATTATCAATGTTTCATTTATTTATAAAACATATTTTGAAAACTGATGAGATGAATAGAATATAAATATAAACACAAAATATAGTTGTGATCCAAGTTGAAGGTGGAGTGCAGCCCGAGTTGTCTGAATTCTCACAATAAGAAACAACATTCTATTAGATGGTCCTGTCCCCTTCTGTGACAACAGGACACTCTGCCAATACTGTTTACACACTCACAACTTAAGCTTATCACAATACCAAGTTAGAAACTCGACCACCAGTAGAAGCTGCTCATTCGTTACAAAATGTTTAACAAAGACCGTCTGTATGATCAATTGAACAGCACCGCACGACTAAAAGCAGGCGCATTTTGAATGGGAAACCCGTGTTTTTATTTATTTATTCCCTTAGGCTTTTTTGCATTAAGTTTTGGAATAGCACTTTCTCTCCGGTTTCGGAGTAAACTGAGGAAATATTTTTAACCGCTTCGGCTCAAGCTTTCTAATGGTGTAAACCCCGGATGCGTAGCTGCTTCAGTTCCAAAGTTATCAAGTTTTTTTTTCTGGCCAACTCACCTTGGGCAGACTACAACAACTCAAGGTCTGTTTTTAATGCAAGAGTTTTACTGGGTTTTTTATTTTAAGAAAGGGGTTGTGGGTTTGGGAGGGTCTGGCTGTGGAAACTATGATCGAGTTCAAAATATAGGAGGTTGTACTTCTAAAGTAAACTTCACTTATTCGATGAAACAGCTATTATATTTCACTTTCATAAGTAGCTAATATTGTCACAATTTACACTTACCACTTTGAGTACAAAGATGCCACCACTGATTCCAACGAACTCAATAAGTTTGTAAGACATAAATGCATCCGTAAAAATTCTGATATGTCTGAGACAGTAAACACTTGAATGATTTGCGTAAAAATTACTAAACCAACGGATTCTGTTCAGTGAACAATGGGATAGGGTCAACCACAAAAATGTGACAGTCAAAGTACAAAATGACATACGTACCTCCACACAATACACAAACTATATCCCCGATTTTCCATTGTGTTATCCCTGATAGTGTCTCACTCGCTCACCAATTATTTGCCATTGTTAAATTATCACACTCTTTCATCTAGTAAAATTTGAAAAAATTAATTATGCTATGTAAGGTCAAGCACTATAAAAATTTGCATGCATCAAATTATACCTGTAGGAAACTACATGAGCCACACTTAGGAAAATACTCAATCTAATTACTCTATTATTTCCAGGGGAGGGGTGGGGGTTATGAGCTGGAAAGTATTTTAAAGTGCTGATGGTATATAAAAAGTAAATAATGAATTTTTTAAATAATATACTTGTTGTTTTAGTGAACTAAAAAGTATTTTACATATGAGAAGCACTACAAAGAAAAAACAAAACACAAAGTTTGTAGTAGTATTAATACTGATTAAAATGTAGTGAGCTAGTGATACTATGATATGTGCACATCTTACATTTCTTACTCACCTTGAAATGACCTCAAAGCTAATTCTAAGGAACTAGCCAATGAAGAAAGTTTCATATCACGTAGTAAATTTAATAGACCTTCCCAAGTGGCTGGGTAATCTGGTGATCCATTCTGAATCCAGTCATACAAAACATCTCGGAAACATTGACGGACATCTCCCAAACGATGGGCCAAAATCCCATCTAATCTACTCATACTTATGCCTAACAATAACCCCATATCATGCCAGTGAGGACTTAGTTCATCCCTAATTCTTAGTGTACGATTCTGACCATCTTTGTCCGTCCACTCCAACAAGGTTAATGCCTTTAGAGTGAAATCACGATCTGGAAAACAATCAGAATATTTCATACCACCACAAACATTTATCATTGAGTGATATACAATGAAAAGTTTCTTTACTGCTACAGTCTATAATTAATGTGTTCTTACTTTAGTAGCATAATTATGGTATCATATTTAAATATATGACCACTGGAACAATACAGAGGTTGAAAGTGCAATGGGTAAATCATTACCTAAAATATTAGTGTTTTTTTAATAATTCAAAACATATACATGTAGAGATAAATGAATAACACATTAACATCCCATTATAGAATATTACGTTCTAACCTCAACTAACAATTATAACAATAATTAGAATTAAACAATATTATTACCCACCAAATACATTTTCTCCTATGGGAAGCACGGATTATGAGTCATAATTTCCTCTATTTTTTGTTGTCTTAGGATATGTTTGCAGGAACATTATGAGTAATAATGTCCCCTTTTTATAAAGCTGACGTTGTACTTTGTTTTAAATGTGGACTTGTAATATAATAGGAAAGAAGTTGATATCAAAATGCTAATGTTAATTCATGGTCTGAAATAATACTGTTTAGCTTAGTAGAGTCAAGTAGGTTTGAGTTGTTAATCCATATTATTCTGATACACCAAGCTAGATGTAGTAGAGTTGAGTTTTTTTATAACAGGATTATCCAAGAAGTTAGCATTGATAGCTAACAAAGTTTGGCTGCCCTATTGGTAGAGAGAGTTGGGGTGGGGAGGGGGTACCATAGGGAGGAAGGGGGGGGGGGGGGGGGGGTTGGAAAAA
>WLWI01001323.1_pt1 | contig 21603 bp, 14 predicted proteins | sample 6701501 | NCBI WGS metagenome assembly WLWI01 (sample SAMN12718690, study PRJNA515312) | sponge metagenome | isolation source: marine sponge | host: Mycale hentscheli | place: New Zealand: South Island, Marlborough, Capsize Point | collected 2014-11-01 | reverse complement strand
GAACGTTTTATTGGATAAACGATTTTTTATATTTCTTTGAGCGAGACATACGGTGAACGAGAAAGATTAAAACGGTAACGCGGTCGAACGGAACGGCCGTTTTTTAACAAACGGCGTACCGTTTTTTTCCCCGTTTTTTTTTTTTTATTGTGTGACGGCCGTTCTACGGAACGGAATTCGAAACTTTTTTTGTCTTCTACTGTAAGTATGTGTATAAACTTTAACCGTTGCGACCACAGAAGTCGGTCACTTTAAAATATCAGTTTCTTTAATACTGTATTTTTTATTATATTTTACAGTGACTTCATAAAACAGTTTTGTTCAGGTGTCACAATATGGCGGCATCGGTATCACTCACACTACTTATCTCTGCTTTCTGAGCTACATGTATATATAATAACTTGTGCCAGATAGCTATAAAGGCAACCTTTGGTCCAGGCTTACTTTCTCAATCTGAGCTCTAATAATATCTCTGGAAATGTTGTCTGGAGCTGGAGTGCATCTTCAAGGAACTCCAGTAAACCACTGTCCAACTCTTTGCCATCTTTCTTGCCTCCTTCTGCCTCGGAAAGCCTGAAATCACTAGCTATTCAACTCCGTCCGCATCAAACTGCAAACTCATAACTGCCGTGTCAGCATACTGAATGTTAACGACATCACGATTTCCTATGTAACCGTATAGGTAAGCGTTAATAGAAAATATTTAATACAGCAACACTTTAGCTCTATTTTGAATGAAGTAGATAGCTTCAGTGGTTCAGTTGGTTGTTGTTTGTTGTTGTTTTTGTGACTGCGGGTAGTTCGACTGCTATATGGTGGTTACACCGGTGAAAGGGGTTAATATATTGTGGTTAGGAAATTTATGAAGATAATGCTCAGATAAAAAAAATTGTAATTTTAATTTACCTGTTCACTGGAAAAATAAATACAATTGGAGGGTTTGAGTGAATATCAGTCTGGCTATAACAGTACATGGGTAATGGCCGATATTCTGATAACCGGTATTTGCTAGAAAAGATCTGCAGACATTGATGTGATAGTCTAAGGAAGGGGAATGTAAATAAGAAAAGAGATAAACCACAAGAATTTAAGAAAGTAAACTTCCAACCCCCACTAGAAAGAATCAGGAGCCACTGGCTCTATGAGTTGCAAAAGGCGCAGGTCAGCAGCAGTAAAATATTGTAGAATATATGGTACCTTATAGATTTTGTATAATATTGGTAGGATATCGGTAGGATATTGGTAGGATATCGGTAGGATATCGGTAGGATATTGGTAGGATATCGGTAGGATATCGGTAGGATATTGGTAGGATATTGGTAGGATATCGGTAGGATATTGGTAGGATATCGGTAGGATATTGGTAGGATATCGGTAGGATATTGGTAGGATATTGGTAGGATATCGGTAGGATATTGGTAGGATATTGGTAGGATATTGGTAGGATATCGGTAGGATATCGGCTAGGGTACTACTGATACTGATACAATTATTGGTGCAACTCTAACAGTTTACCAGTGAAACCTTTTGTAAAAGTTGGTGTTAAATAAGTGCTGGTTTCCATTGTTATTTTTTTCTTGTAGATATTGACGAATGTTCAACTAGTCAGCATGATTGTGATTCTGTCTCTCAGTGTGTCAATACCCAAGGGGGATTTAGATGTCTCTGTTTCCCTGGCTATGAAAGTGATAACAATAGAATGTGCCGAGGTAAGTTAGTAAAAATTGCTCCACTGTTAATTGTTCCTATTATTATTATTATATTACTAATTATGTTGTAGTTGTTATTATTATTATTATTATTGTTGTTGTTGTTATTGTTGTTGTTCTCGTTATTATTATTATTATTATTATTATTATTATTATTATCTGCATATCACCAAGCCAATGATGTATACTTCACGTACATACGAATAACGTATTTTGCACAAACACAACTTTTAAATACATATTGCCTTAGCATTCTTGCAATATCTAAGCTTGTATTTACCTGAATTTCAACTATAGTAATAGTGTTGCTTTGTGGCAATAACAATCATAAGAGAGTCAAATGTTTTTAATTAGTTGTGAAGAAAAGTAAGAAGTGAAATATTAAAAGTAGAGCTGAGCAGAAAGAGAGGACAAAGTAAGTGTGAAATGTAAAATAGAACAAGCTAATGGATATATTGTCAAAACATGGCTGATGTAAGCATTCCCTTGAATAATGGTACTAACGGGATTCTTTCATATTCAACAGAAGTTCCGGAATGTGGCGGAGGATATTGGTTGCAAATATCTAGTCTGAATGTGACAGACAGTCAACAAACTTGTCCAGGTGGCTGGACTTTGGTAAATTCTCCTGGAAGATCTTGTTCTTCACCATCTTGCAGCTCATCTGTTTTCTTTAATGTACCAAATGTCTCTTATAGTCAAGTTTGTGGCCGAGCTGCTGGGTATGCGAAGTCGTCTCCCGATGGTTTTTATCGGTTCTCCAGTCAGAATATTGATACGCCATATTTAGACGGTGTTAGCATTACTCATGGTCAGCCTCGTCAGCACATTTGGAGTCTAGCTGCTGGTCATGGGGGATCGTTTCGTTGTCCTTGTGATAATACCAACCGCAATACTGCACCTCTTCCTCCTTCGTATGTTGGGAATAATTACTATTGCGATGGTGAGTACAATGGTGTTCTATGGGACGGCAAAGACTGCACCACTTCTTGCTGCACGTTTAACTCCCCTCCGTGGTTTCGCTCTCGGCTTACTTCTAAAACTATGAACAACATAGAAGTTAGAATCTGCGCTGATCAACCTCAAGAGGATGAACAAGTTTTCTTAAGTACTTTATTTTTATATATAAAATAATTTCATTGAGATGACTTTTACAACTACATGTACGTGATTCTTTTTTAAAATTATATTATACGAAATTTCGCTGATTATCCTCACATAATTAACTTTTGATTGACATGCACTTTTATTTCAAATATGTGTTAACTTTTAGTATCTCAAATCATTGAATTTTCACACTGGTGTCGAAAGTATACATGTATGAAGTGTAATTTGAGATTTTGGAACTAAGAGAGATGATTTTGTAATTCCATTACTATTATTAGAAGTACATATGCACACTTGTTCAAATTACTTTTCCCACAAGCAAATTAACACATTGCATTTAACACATTGTCTTCCTAATTCCACAACCTTACTTGGCACAGCTCAGTTTAGCCTTTACATGTAGTGAACACTATTATATATATATATAATATAGTGAAAAAAATTGATTATAAAAAGGAAAATAATTTTATCTGATTTGAGCATTTCTAAGTGCTCTAATTCTAATGCCAGTGTCTTTAAGCTAATAGAAAAACAAATGCAGCATTAGAATTTGATAATAATGCCAAAAGCTTGCTAGAGTTCAATAATTAGAGATATTGATTATATTTTTTTCCCCTAGCTTTTATTTCCAGGCACTCAATCTAAAGATCTTGTTATAATTGTGTACTACCTTTTTTTTTCTTTTTTTTTTTTTATATGCTCAAATTATATTTATGTGGTGTGTATTAGATATCAATGAATGTGAAAGAAACACCAGCAACTGTCATGCATCAGCTTTGTGTAGCAATACAGATGGCGGATTCATTTGTGTTTGTCGTCTAGGATATGTAGGAAATGGAACTTATTGTGAAGGTAGAAATTTATTCATTCACTTTATAAGTACAAAAGTAAAGCAGCTGCTAAGTCTTCATAAGTATACATAGAGCTGGTTTCCGTTGTTATTTTTTTCTTGTAGATATTGACGAATGTTCAACTAGTCAGCATGATTGTGATTCTCTCTCTCAGTGTGTCAATACCCAAGGGGGATTTAGATGTCTCTGTTTCCCTGGCTATGAAAGTGATAACAATAGAATGTGCCGAGGTAAGTTTGTGAAAATTGCTCCACTGTTAATTGTTCCTATTATTATTATTATTATATTACTAATTATGTTGTGGTTGTTATTATTATTATTATTGTTGTTATTGTTGTTGTTCTCATTATTATTATTATTATTATTATTATTATTATTATCTGCATGAAAAATCACCAAGCCAATGACGTATACTTACACGTACATACGAATAACGTATTTTGCACAAACACAACTTTTAAATCCAACATTACCTTAGCATTCTTGCAATATCTAAGCTTGTATTTACCTGAATTTCAATTATAGTAATAGTGTTGCTTTGTGGCAATAACAATCATAAGAGAGTCAAATGTTTTTAATTAGTTGTGAAGAAAAGTAAGAAGTGAAATATTAAAAGTAGAGCTGAGCAGAAAGAGAGGACAAAGTAAGTGTGAAATGTAAAATAGAACAAGCTAATGGATATATTGTCAAAACATGGCTGATGTAAGCATTCCCTTGAATAATGGTACTAACGGGATTCTTTCATATTCAACAGAAGTTCCGGAATGTGGCGGAGGATATTGGTTGCAAATATCTAGTCTGAATGTGACAGACAGTCAACAAACTTGTCCAGGTGGCTGGACTTTGGTAAATTCTCCTGGAAGATCTTGTTCTTCACCATCTTGCAGCTCATCTGTTTTCTTTAATGTACCAAATGTCTCTTATAGTCAAGTTTGTGGCCGAGCTGCTGGGTATGCGAAGTCGTCTCCCGATGGTTTTTATCGGTTCTCCAGTCAGAATATTGATACGCCATATTTAGACGGTGTTAGCATTACTCATGGTCAGCCTCGTCAGCACATTTGGAGTCTAGCTGCTGGTCATGGGGGATCGTTTCGTTGTCCTTGTGATAATACCAACCGCAATACTGCACCTCTTCCTCCTTCGTATGTTGGGAATAATTACTATTGCGATGGTGAGTACAATGGTGTTCTATGGGACGGCAAAGACTGCACCACTTCTTGCTGCACGTTTAACTCCCCTCCGTGGTTTCGCTCTCGGCTTACTTCTAAAACTATGAACAACATAGAAGTTAGAATCTGCGCTGATCAACCTCAAGAGGATGAACAAGTTTTCTTAAGTACTTTATTTTTATATATAAAATAATTTCATTGAGATGACTTTTACAACTACATGTACGTGATTCTTTTTTAAAATTATATTATACGAAATTTCGCTGATTATCCTCACATAATTAACTTTTGATTGACATGCACTTTTATTTCAAATATGTGTTAACTTTTAGTATCTCAAATCATTGAATTTTCACACTGGTGTCGAAAGTATACATGTATGAAGTGTAATTTGAGATTTTGGAACTAAGAGAGATGATTTTGTAATTCCATTACAGACGTACATATGCACACTGGTTCAAATTACTTTTCCCACTAGCAAATTAACACATTGCATTTAACACATTGTCTTCCTAATTCCACAACCTTACTTGGCACAGCTCAGATTAGCCTTTACATGTAGTGAACGCTATTATATATATATATATATAATGAAAAAAATTGATTATAAAAAGGAAAATAATTTTATGTGCCAAAAGCTTGCTAGAGTTCAATAATTAGAGATATTGATTATATTTTTTTCCCCTAGCTTTTATTTCCAGGCACTAAATATTAAGCAATCTAAAGATCTTGTTATAATTGTGTACTACCTTCTTTTTTTTATGCGCTCAAATTATATTTATGTGGTGTGTATTAGATATCAATGAATGTGAAAGAAACACCAGCAACTGTCATGCATCAGCTTTGTGTAGCAATACAGATGGCGGATTCATTTGTGTTTGTCGTCCAGGATATGTAGGAAATGGAACTTATTGTGAAGGTAGAAATTTATTCATTCACTTTATAAGTACAAAAGTAAAGCAGCTGCTAAGTCTTCATAAGTACACATAATTATATTAAAATACACAGTGCATTTATTATCAGCATGTATACTGATTACTACACGAATATTACGTAATTATCAAGTAATGGAAAATGAATGATAGGTGAAGATTGAGTATAGACATATCTTGGCTATGAGGATAACCAACACAACTTAATTTAACTTATCAGATGATACAACCGCAAAGTCTTTGGTGACCTTCAATAATCCTTAGAGTTTCTTACTAGGCCTGAGTAATGATGGAATATGATCACGTTTCCAGTATGATTCTATGTGATCAGAGAATTGATACTCAATCACACACCTTTACCTCACTAAACTCACAGATAGAAAGTATTACACACACACACACACATTTAAACCTTTAAAGCTGCCCATCCAAGTAGGATAATAGCAGCATCCTAGAACAAAGACTTGTCCTGAATAATCATCAGAGCGTTGCAGAACAAGTGAACTTCTTTGAAATGACACATACACACACCTTAATTAACTTAACTTAATTTAACTTATCAGATGATACAACCGCAAAGTCTTTGGTGACCTTCAATAATCCTTAGAGTTTCTTACTAGGCCTGAGTAATGATGGAATATGCTCACGTTTCCAGTATGATTCTATGTGATCAGAGAATTGATACTCAATCACACACCTTTACCTCACTAAACTCACAGATAGAAAGTATTACACACACACACACACATTTAAACCTTTAAAGCTGCCCATCCAAGTAGGATAATAGCAGCATCCTAGAACAAAGACTTGTCCTGAATAATCATCAGAGCGTTGCAGAACAAGTGAACTTCTTTGAAATGACACATACACACACCTCTTGTTACTGAATGATAACTAGCAAACAAGTGAAATTAATAGGCAGTGCATAGAGCAGGGCCCATTCAAAACAAGAGTAATTGTTTATGAGAATGAGGCCAGCTAGAGTAACAAGAGTCCAGCACGATGTAATAATAAGTTTGATTGTAGGAGTAGTAAAATGAAGTTTGTAGGCAATAGTAAGCCAATGATTTCAAGTGCAGTCTACTTTTGACAATCCGCCAGTTAATCTAGTAGATAATGTCTTAAAGATAGTTATACCAGAAAAATAAGATTACAATGTCCTTAAAACACTGAAATTACAATTGCTATGTGTTCAAATGTACACCCTAGATACTCTGCTTCTGCTTTATAAATGTTAAGCCATCTTTTTCTTTACTGTATTATTTTTTATTTGTTTATTTAGTTTCACAGCCAACTTTAAAGATGGGATTTAATGTGAAAGCATTGACGCTGTCTGAAAATCGAACTGTTCAAATATGTGTGACTAGAACTTCTAATCAAACACGTGCTGAAAGAATTGCCATTACTGTACAATCTAGAGATGGCACAGCTGTAGGTGAGGATAGGGAATGCCATAGTGGTAGTGCATTTGTTGGGAGGGCGAATGAGATTTTTTTATACATGGATATGTATAGCGGGAAATATACAAATATGTAAACAGACACTAAATCTACTCAAATTTTTATGTGCTGGCTGCATGAAGAGGATTTATGCACTCTTTACTTACATGTGTGTGAGGGCGTTTTGTAAATACTACATCTAGTATCTGTGTACTTATTTGTATATTTTCCCTGTAGATGGTAATTCCAAAACTTTGATGATCAGAAATAATGAATTCAAATAAAAGATTCAATTCTATCAATCTAATTTAATTACCTGGAATTATTACAGTTATAAATAATAAATTTTTGTTGTTGTTGTGTTTATTTATTTATTTATTTATTTATTTATTTTTTTTTTTTTAATTACTTTTTTTTTTTTTAGTTACAATGACTATGTGGGTATACTAGAGGTGCAGACAATTGGCACCATTGACAGTCTGTTTGCATATTATACTAGTGATATGCTTGAGCACAAATGGCGAGCGAGCCTAAAACTACACTATTGTTAAACGATTAATTTTAACTTCAACACTCAAGCTACTAAAAAAAAATTTCAAGTTTAAATTACATGTATACGGTAAAGGGGATTCAATGCCATAGTAACCACTCCCTGCAATAGTTAGAATTGAAGAAAAAAAAAGCAACAAAAACAATTAGCATTATTTACACGGTTTTTTTGTGATATTCTTTAGCTAAGTATAGGCACAATACTTTCACACAACTGAACATACCTACACGAGGCTTACCTTCGTAGTTACTCTAGTGGACAAAGAATTTTCAAGCAAATACTGTTTAGTATGGCTTATAACTGTGATAAATAGCTTATTAACTTACCACCGCCACTAACTCAAATAGAAATGAAACTCCGTTAAGTTTTTGAGTTTTAACTAAGAATTCAGAGTGGTAAACAATTCAATTTTAGGATGATACAGGTAATGATCGCTAAACCGGAGGATTCCGTTTAGTGAAGTTTGGGACGGGGTTGAACAACGAGCTAACACAAAAATATGAGAAGATCAAAGTACAAAACGACATACGTATGTCCAAACATATATAAACTAGTGGTGTGCTTGAGCACAAATGGCGAGCGAGCCTGCCTAGTTAAAACTACAGTATTGTTACTACAGAATTTATATTTTAGCTTAATTCATGCAGAACTGTATAATAGCAGTAGCAAACACAAATACCAAATTACACTCTTACCTGAGTAATGGTAACTTCTGTAGTATCAGACTCGAGCAATTCTGACTACCTCAATTACCAGTAACTCTTGAACAAGCTCTCAGCTACAACATAAATAGGCCAGTGTTATTTTTGTAATATTAGCCAACAATAATATGGAATTACTACTTGCCTCAATTTCCTGAGTATTGTTAACTTCTGTAGTTACAAATTTAAGCTATTTTGACTATCTCAATTACCAGTAATTCTTGACATCAAGCTCTCAGCTACAAAACAAAAGACAATTAATTTTAGCAAACAAATACAAAATTACTTTCTTACCTCATTTTCTTGAGTAGTAGTAACTTCTGTAGTATCAAATTGAACCCATTCTGACTATCTGAATTACCAGTCTCTCTTGAAAACAAGCTCTCAACTATACAAAAGAAAGGCCAGAGTTATTTTTGTAATTTTAACTTACAAATATGGATTTAAGTACTTACCTCAGTTTCCCTCTAGTAGTGGTGGCTTCCTCAGCATTATTATAATGTATTCTGACAGTGGTAACTTCTGTAATATCCAATTTCAGCCATTCTGACTACCTCAGTCACCAGTAATCAGTGAACAAGCTCGCAGCTCTAACAAAACATAATAGCCGGAGTTATTTTTGTAATTTTAGCTAGCAAGTATGGAACTACGTACTTACATCAGCTTCTTCCAAGTAATGGTGGCTTCCTTAGTATTATCATTTAGCCATTCTGGCTACCAGTGGCACTTGACGACAACCAACAAGCGGCATTTATAGTAGTCCCAAAAAACGACGAAGTTTTGAAATTAAGTCTGGTAAAGGGTTTTCAATGGCATAGTAACCAGTCGCAGTAACTTTTTGGGACTTCAAAAACAGGCGTTACGCAGGAATTATCCCACAATTTGGAGCCCAAGTTTCATTCTTAATGCTGTAGTATCAGAAGAAAGTGGAGTCAAGCATAAAATGCCGTGTTATTAGGAGAACAAACGGTACCCACACGCGCGTTTAAGGGGCACACGTACAATCCATGCATACTTATAACTGTATTAGGGGTGGTCAATGCAAAATCGGGTATATGTTCGATATCAAACATATACCTGATTTTGCATTGACCACCCCTAATACAGTCTCGCTCACTTCGCTCGCTCGCCAATAAATATATAAATTCTGGTGGTTAACTTATCAATATCAGGTTTATTGGCTATTGTCCATGAGTATTCCTGAGAGTCTCCACCCACTTTTGTAGCTGTATCGATATCCTATATTCATATCATCGTATGAACTCACACAACTTGACTGCAAAAACACTTCAAAAACCACAGCCTCTGGTCCCAGCTAGTGTATTGTATCCAGGCTGGGATATTGTGGTGGTACCAGGCTGCGATATTGTGGGGTAGGATGGACACATAGGATAGAGTGTGTAAGTAGGACACTTGGGATTCCATAGGACTATCCCACCTGTCCTACATGGGACAGTGGGATAGGTCAGACACATAGGATGAACCAGATGAAGATTTTTTTTTAATAAAGGACATGAGGAATTCATGGGATAGACCTTTATGTCCATATTGGATAAAGGATAGTTTGGGAAGGATAAAGGATTTCCTAGGCAAACTCGGACATGTATGTTTAGTAGTGTGTGTTCTTGAAGTGTCTTAGTTAGTTATATTTAGACTGTCATAATTGTTCTGCCTTATGCATGTTTGAATGTTTACTTCATGTCATAAACAACTTATGGCCATGGTAGTTTGGTTGCTTGATAAACTGTGAAATAATGAGGAGGAAACTTTGTTAGAAGTACATCATTCATCTCTGTGAGTTGTAAGCTAGCACTCACGATAGGGACAACTTCTTGGCATAGTAATAGTGAGAAGGCATGTGAGTGTGTGTGTGTGTGTGTGTGAGAGAGAGTGTGTGTGTGTAAGTGTGTGTGTGTGAGTGGGTTTGTATCCTGATGAGTTAGCATCGTGTAAAGTGTTCCTTCGATGTTTACTGGTAGGACATGTTTAGCTCTTCTCTGAATTACTAACCCATAGATAAGATGGCAGTCACACTCTAGCTTGGGACTGTAGAGATTTGTGTTTGTGAAAACTATTTGCTGTACCTTCAATCCGGGTGAGACTGAGTGTTGTGGGTAAAGGGTGGGTGGAGGAGCGGATTGATTGTACTGTTGAAGAACTGATCTCAATCTCTCATGTTGTATGAATTAGTTGTGAGTGTCCTGGGCTGAGATAGAGGGTAGCAAGTTCAAGCCCAGCAGTATGGGGATAAAAAAAAATAAAAAAATAAAAAAAATTTCTCCGGGTTTTATGCAGTGATTTCTAGTGCCAGGGGTAGCAAGTTCAAGCCCAGCGGTATGGAGCCTAAATTAAACTTCTGTGAGTTTTTTTTATTCTTTTTTGTTTTCAATTATCCTGATATGGTGAACATGTTAGAGTCCAAATGTTTTACCAATATGGCTTTTGTTGAGGCTGTGGACAATGATTAGAAACTTAATCAACTCGTGAACTCTTATATGTACTTTCTTTAGTAACAAAAAGGTTGTAATTTTAAAAGCAGGATATATAACAACTTGTACCACCATGAATATTTAATTGAATTCTGTTAGCTGGGTCTATTAGTCATCTGCCATCACTACTCTATGGAGTGTACGTCTAGGTTAATTAGCAGACATATTGAAATGTCCGAGAGAGAGAGAGAGAGAGAGAGACAGTTTGAGGTGTGAGGAGGCGTTGGTGCATTTAGAAGTGTAGCACATTTTATCACAATTAAGTTAGTTGTGTAGCCACCACTGTAGAGACGTGTCGTTAACATGTGTGCACATGTGTGTGAGTGGGTGGGTGTAGAGTCCAACTTGTAACAAGTATGTGAGATTCTTGTAGTTGTTAGGTTGCTAACCCTTTCCTTCCAGAAAAAATTTGTAAAGAAAACACCAAACTTTAGTGTAATACACGAAATTATCTACGATCACAATAACAGCGTTATTTATGCATAAATTGGGTAACATACACATACTATTACATACACAAATGCATGTCAAATGTGAATGTCAAAGTGAAATTCTACTCAAAAGGCTATACAGAGACCAGTACCAACCCACCCTATGTCAGCAAAGATCACCACAACGGTTGTACAATACGTTCCTCTAAAACAATACAAACACAACACAACATTTTTGTTTGTGATTAGTGTATTTTACCACCGTCATGCACACACGACCTTTCAAGAATGTACACAAGGATACTCAACTTACCCTGGCTGTAACAATATGAAGTACGTCTAACCCCTGTACGTCTACGCCAAGTCGGAACACATCATCAGGACTACTCCCCTCAGTACACACCCCTAAGCACTCCAACACACAAAAAAGTTGTTATTCAGCTGATGTGAATTGTAAACCTAACCAAATATGTACTACACACATCCTAAAAAGCTAGCATCTCCTCCCACTGCTATAAGTATAATAAACAAATTTGAAATTTTTGAAAATTTGAATGTGGTCAAAAAAAAACCCAACAACAGTAAAAGATGTATAATTAAAAAACTACTCAAGAATAACACATATAAAACATATCACAGTGAAGCTAATACCTATCTTTTGCTAGCTACGCTAACAAGAAGGCTGTTTTTGCGATAAAAATACCTAAAATATGAGCTTACCAGGGTCAGAAATGTTTTCGTCTAACTTCGGAGTCAGAGCTGCTGTATTCTGATTCATCGGCACTGACACTAGGTCCACTGTAAGGGTAGATCTCATCTCCTTCCTCTCCACTTGAAACTGAATCAGGAAACTCGGAATTGTCCTCCTCAAGCTACTGTAAAACGTCCCCAGCGTTGTAACTCATTGCAGCCATTTTGAATATGGTGGTGCAAAAAAAAAAATTTTTTTCCCGAAGTTGCCAAGGTCCCACAGTGCTCACATTTTTTCCTGTAAAGTCACATGCTTCCAATGACATATTATGTAATAACAGGCCTAAATATATAGCAATGGCTAATTTATAAAAATCGGTGAAGACAGTTCGTTCAACCGCGGAGTGCTCGACCATAAACAAACAGTTAGTCTGATACACTACTGGGTTCTCACGGGCTCAAAGACATTTTTTACTGTTTCTACAATGCTTATGGAGAAAGCTAAGCCATCTAAAAAGCTTCTGTGACCGAGATAACTTTTTATATAATTTTTCATAGATGCCGCAGTAAAAATTTGCAACCGACCTAAGCATAAATGCAAAAGTTGAGAAATACTCTCAAAGCTACCTGGTCTACCTGGTCTACCTGATCTGTAAACATTTTTCCTAGCTTTAGTAATGCTCTGGGAACATGTATTTCAAATTTTAAGCTTCTAACTAATCGTTAAGTGTCCCTAAAATTTTGAAGAAGCCGACTCGGTCTTGGAACGCTTTAAAGCGGCTACCAGAAGGAAAGGGTTAATTGACTAGCTGTTGCAGTGGTATGTGCATGTGTGCACATGTTACTCGGCATTTGTGGATATGTCTGCAATATGATGTCACCTGAGACAAGTTATTAGTGTCAGTTCTTTAGTGGGTGCAGTTCTTTAGTGGGTGGAGTCAGGATGAAGTTAGTGGGTGAAGTCAGGATGAAGTTAGTGGGTGGAGGAAGTTAGTGGGTGGGAGTCAGGGTGAAGTTAGTGAAGTTAGTGGGTGGAGTCAGGATGAAGTTAGTGGGTGGAGTCAGGTTGAAGTTAGTGGGTAGAGTCAGGTTGAAGTTAGTGGGTGGGGTCAGTGTGAAGTTAGTGGGTGGGGTCAGTGTGAAGCCGCCATGTTGGAGAGAGTTGAATAGATGTGTGGGTATTCTGCTGCTATAGACTTGTGTTGTTCCAGACATTGTGTCTGTTGACAGTGACGAATTCTGACACGACAGTTACTAACTCACGTGCACATAATACCGTGGTATGACTACAATATCACACCTCTCTCTCTCTCCTCCATGCAGCTGGTACCCCATCATCCAGCACATAGACTCCAAGTATGAGGAGTATCTGAATGAAGAATCCCGAGTGCTCCGTGGAGTGCTGGAAGACAGACGCATCCACTGTTGTCTCTACTTCATTGCCCCCACTGGACATGGGTAGGTGTGAGGGGTGTGGTCTAGAGCTCTTACTTCTTAAGCATCTTGACATATCATGCAACTTTCCAGTCATCCCTGATGTGTGTGTGTGTGTGTAGATTGAAGGAAATAGATATTGCCTCTATGAAAGAACTGCATGAGAAGGTAAGAATTGGCTGATTAGGCTTCTGTGGTAGTATTGATGCCTGTGTGTGTGTGTGTGTGTGTGTGTGTAGGTGAACATGATCCCAGTGATAGCTAAAGCAGACACTCTCACACCAGAAGAATGTGCCCAGTTTAAGAACGCGTAAGTCCCGCCCACTTCAAACATGAATATTTATATTTGGCGTGTACAATAAAATGTGGTCTTCCAGTTATTATTGTCTTCACTTCTCTATCCCTCTCTCCCTCTCTATCCCTTCTTTCTGCCTTGTGGTCATTATGTTGAGTTGTTTTGGCCTCTACACCTTGTTCTCTCATTGAAGAAGGATGAGGTGCCAAGTCTTAACAACTCCATTAAACTATGCTAACTCCACACCTTTAATGTACCTGTGCGTGTGCGTGCGTAGGAGGCCATTCCTTTGGCTATGGTTGGTAGCAATACTGTAGTGGAATCCAATCAGAAGAAGGTGCGTGGGCAGCTGTATCCATGGGGCGTGGCTGAAGTGGACAACATCGAACATTGTGACTTTACCACACTCAGAAACATGCTAGTCAGGTAAGATATCTGGTAGGTGTGCCTTGGTAGGTGGGTGTGGTCAGATGGAAGAAGCCTGGGCATTGCATAAGCCTGACCTGTGGGCTTAAAGAGATGAGATGGAACAGACAAAAACTCGCATGAGAAATACAATTCTGACTTGCATGTGAAAAGGCTGAAAAAGAAATTGTGAAGTGATGAATTATGTGTGACCTTACTGGTCCATACTTCTGAAAGTAGTGGGTGTGTCAGATTGAAGACGTGCTGGTTCAAACTATTGGACCAAGTGGTCAGTTTTACTTGCAATAAACACAGTAAAAAGGTAGAAGGTAGCTTTTGTGGCTTCCCCCCAGTTTTTTCTGGTACTACAAGCAGCAAGCATCAAATCTTAAATCAGCTACAGTATAGCTAATAACAACTAAAAAGTGACCAAAGTAGCTAGCTACTGCCTACCACTACATAATGACTGCCAAGCTATCTTAAAAATTAGAACCAACATTCCAGCAGATTTATTCAGCATATTTTCTGGGGGCTGCATCTATGATGCTGAGGCTTCTCTTTACTTTCATTTTCAATCAATACTTTCTTTCAAAACTGGTCATTAAAAAATTTATAGCTCCTAAGTTAAACTCAAATAGCTACTATACAAATAGCGCACACCATAAATTACTATCTCACTAGTTCACCACTTAATCACTAGCACTAACAAAACCTAATAAATTACCCCATCCAATGTCTCTCTTAGTCTTGGGGGGTTCCATCTAGCCAGACCTTCACCTTCAGCCTCCTACAACACACACCACCACGCACAAAACACGCGAAAACTGGAGAATTTATACCGCGCATGACGGCCAAATATCGGTAAAGGGTCTTCACTAGCTGCTGTGGAGAAGGGCGTGGTTGCACTAAGAGGATTAGAAGAAACGCTGCAAGCTTTCATGAGACATTGGAGGAAAACCACTCACAGGGGAGCATCATATACACAATTTTTTTCCTTTGGCTCTTGGGGTGATTCATACAGGTGTGTGTGTGTGTGTGTGTGTGTGTGTGAGGGGAGGGGGTTGAGGTGGGAGGGGTTGAGGTGGGAGGGGGGGATATTGTAGAGTCAATTTAGCCAAATGAGTATATTGAAGTCAGACAGATGAAGACATGACCAACTATGGACCTCAACTATGTAGAAAAGAAGTATTTGACATTATTTTACTAACAGTACAGTTTTTTCTTATAATGTTTTTTTTTTAATTTTATGTTTAGTCAGGGAAAAAGTATGGAAGGGGAATGAAGTTTAGGGTGGAAGTGGGGGAGGCAATCCCAGCATTCCCATAGTATCTATGAAACCCTGCCCCTATACTGGGAAATGTGTGATAGAATTAGAACATAGTGCTGTAGTGATTCAAATCCCCTCCTCTCTCTTCCCCCCAATCATGTCCACTGCTTACTTGCAGGCTTGTAGAACTTGGTAGCAACCACTGAGTAGTGGCTGTGAACTTAAGCAGAGAAGGTGGCTAATAATTAAGATAGTGGGAAGGGTTGAAAGAATTGCATCTATAACTAATTTTTGGGCTAGTAAGTGGTAGAGATAATATTACCAACAGGATAAGGAAAATGTTTTGAATGCTTACACTGGGTCTTCATAGATAATTGGAATTCTAAAGATGCAGCAATAATGTGCTTTTAGCCAATTACCCAAGTGTGCTAGTTTAATGTTCACTTAGATTTTAATCACGGAGCATCCTGGTAAAGGACTAGCTAATTACATTCATTTTGAATTGGAATTGTGTACTATGTACCTCCAGACCCCTTCCAAGCATAGCAGTGGGTAAAGAGTTTGTCTATGTAAGCTAAAACCTTTGATATGGCCGCACAAAGTTACTAGTTTCTCTGGCAACAGCTAGATCAGATGTAACATTAGCATAGCTATTTGAAGCACATGAGCATAAACTGATATCACCTTGACCCAACAGCAGCTCCACTGTGAATGGCTTTTGTCCATCTATTGCGCATGTGTAATAAATTCAAAATGCAATATATTTTTTTGTTCTGTCAATTTTGGTTCAGGAGAAGGCTGGGTCAGTGGCTTGGAAATATATGAATGGGAAACTAGTGCTAGTTATATCATGCATTGAACCCACTTACTTGTGTGTTTGTGTATGTGTGTGTGCATGCATGCGTGTGTGTGTGTGTACGTGTATGCATGCATGTATGCGTGCACACGTGTATGCATGCGTGCGTGTATGTATGTGTATAGTGGTTGAGTCCTTGGCTCAGGGCCTAAGGTCTCAGAGTGCAAGCCCCACTCTGGCAATTTTCCATCTAGTTTTCCATCTGCCTCCCACCAGTCTACCCAGATACGATTAGGTACCTGGCATTTGCTGGGGTGCAAATTCAAGGCTTTTTCTCATGAAACAGCAATGGTCCAGGTGGGACTTGGGTGCCCACACCACTTGCTGTAAGGAAAGGCCTATTCTCCTGCAAGTTCCTCACCCAGCTCCAGGAGCTTTGCTTGCATGGCTCACAGTGCCTGCTAGTGCACAGGCATCCTGGCTCTGCCAGGTGTGCGTGACCACCTAGCTAGCAGCAGCTAAAGAATTTGCATTTTTGTATTTGCATGTGTGTGTGTGTGTGTGTGTGTTCTTGGATGGACACTAATTGGTGGAGTTGAGGAACTATGAGCACGTGTTGGAAGGCCGTACTATACTAGATGTTTGAACACTGACAACTCAACAAAAAGCAAAAATTTTAACATAGGAGCTGCTAACTAGTTCAAAATTTAAGATTAAGTTATGCAATTTAATTTAAATAATACTTGGCTTAGTTATGCCAGACTTCTTAGACATCTATGCGTATATTTGCTGGATTCTTGGCTTCAGCACTTTTTTTTTTATTAAAAGTCAATTTTTGGTGGAAAAAAGCATTAATATGGCATCAATTTTTTGTAATGAAACTTTAACAAATGTATAATCAGAATATGTACCAAATTAGAAAGATTCACTTAATATTTGCTCTTTTTATGGCTTAAACACTCTTAAAATTACTATGAACTCTAACTTCAGGCCCCTCTTACCACAAAAGTAACTACATAACCACAAAAATATTTTGTGGGAAGGTTGATATGATATTAATATGCAAGTATTCCAAATTTCAAGCATTCATACACACTTAAACATTATAGTAGATTAAGTAACTATTCCCAAAGTCGCCACTTTAAGCTGGAAACACTGTACTGTTATCTCACTCTCTCTAAAGACCAATGTAAATTCTACAGTAAATATTCTTGGATTGACTTTTATTTCTGCCAATTTATTGAGAAGTAAATTGATATGACAAAAACTTCACAAGTAAGCTTTTTTTATTATCTTCGGTCTGCTCAAGTGAGACTACAACCAAGTATGTAGTATTTTCTAACTAAATCATGTGTAAATTCATCCAATAAGTAAAAAGTGCTTAGCTACATAGAAATAGTAAACATTTTGACATAGCTAACTACAAATACATGAAAAATATGGGACATTTTTTTAATAATAATACCATATTTATTGTCACTGTTGTCTGACTAATCTTTTCAGTTCTATCTAAAACATATAGTTTCAACATTAGCACTCATGTAGACTTGTCATTATTTATATTAATTTTGCTTTCAACCAGCTCATAATGAGATTCTCCCACAGAAACTTGTTCATAGGCAGCACATTCCTCCATGGGCACATCTAAAGACCTGTACATTATTAACATAAATCTTATATGCATGCATGGTAGGTTATACTGTCTTACTTTACGTTTGTATTTTGATGTTTCTTGTTATAATAGATGATTATTACAACAGTCGTCAAAATAAAAGTATATACTAAAACTGTTGAGATTACTGACACAATACATGTTGTGATAATATCTACAGAAATAGAAACATACTACTTAAAAACAATTTGGGCAACAGCCATCTTATTCTACTGAATTGGTCAATTTAATGAATCGTAGCTATAATTTTCCTAGATTAGTAGATAACTGATGTTTCATATTAAAATAATTTTTAAAGCTTCAGACTTTAAAGAGGTGAAATATTATGATTTATTTGCAGTTAAATTACCTGTTTCACTAAAAGTTCTATTAAATTTAGTGGATGATGTACAAGAATAGACTGTTTCTACTAATTTTGAGGTTGTAGCAGATGATATATTATAAGATAATTCTACAGGTTTAGAGGTTCCTCTATGTCCTATTAATTCCATTCCATCTTCAATCACACTGGCTGCCACTTCAAATATGTAGAGAGTATCTTCAATCAAATTGTCTATAAACACTGAATTCTGTGAAAATGGAACTGATGTCACCATTTCAGTTGGATTAAGTCTGCAAGTTTGTCGATAATAAATTTTAAATTCTTTAGCATCAGTAAATCCTGTTTTATTCCAAGAAACTCTAACTGAAGAAAGTGATGCTATTTGAGCCATTATATTAAGAACTATTCCTAATGCATATATGTTGAAAAATTACGGATACATCTCAATAACAACACTTTATTTATGCCTCACCTGGTCGTTGTAAAGTACTGATGCTTGTAATGTGTGTCAGTGAACCTTGACCTCCACCAGTTGTGGCAGAGACTGTTATATTGTGTACTGTCATGTTAGGAGTGAGGTTAGAAATAGAGAATATTAAATCTGTAGTAGAGTGATTTTCTCTTGTTCCATTCACTGAGTATTGGATGTTGTAATGTGTTAGGATTCCATTCAGAGATTCTGGTGCACTCCAAGTCAAGATGATACTGAAATATCTGGCTTCAACAACTATATTTCTAACACTAGTGGGTTCTGCAAAATAAATACAAATTATAGCAAATTCAATATTGTTTTCAATAAAGTTACATATAATTTATCCCTATAGTTGCAAGGAATAGTAGTAGCTAAAATATAATTCGAAATATCTAATAATGAGAACGACAAAAAAAATTTACCCACGGGAAAATTAACTGCACCACAACGTGAATTTTTCAATATCTTATAAAAAGAAAAAATTGCTAATTAATTATAAAATAATATTGAAATAGAGAATAACTCGTTGTCAACGTGGACATACGTAGCTGAGTTGTGTTAAGTGTAATGACATTTCACAAGAGAGGAGGGTTAAATGTGGAAAGGAAATTGAAATTATAATTGTTTGTATTAATGTGTTTAGTAAAATGATGTTATAAAAAGATCAATAATTGATGTAGTTAAAAAGACAGTAGAGCTAAATTTATTGTCATTATACACCATTAAGAATGAGTTAAGATACTTACTGTCTTCTGCAGTACGTATCCATCTACTGGCTGTAGAGAAAGGTCCAGTATTGACACTGTTGACTCCAGCTACAGTGAAGGTGTACTGAGTGAAGGGCTTGAGGCCAGTAATTAGATGAATGGTTGCACTAGACTGTGTATTGATTGTTATGTTTCTATTAGTTCCTTCTCCATACCGAATTATATAACTTGTGATGACTCCATTCCTGTCTAAACAATATATCTCTGTCCATGACAGAATAATGTAAGTAGACTTTACTACTCTTGCAGTAGGTACTCGAGGATTACTTGTAGGAGCTATAATTTAAAAAATTTATTTGATCAAAATATTAGTTAAAAGCTGCAGACCTGTTATATTAAAGTCACCTGTTTCATTTGTAGCTAGTGTGGTAGTTCCAGTACTAGTTAAAATAATATGAACATTACTTCGTCCAGTAACTGTAGCAGAGTACCAAATTCCAGCCTCCAGACCACCAACAGTTACTGAGCTACTGGTAGCAGATTCTGTCCTGGAAGGGACTCCATTACAAGTAGTACTAGTCAATGTAACTGTATACAAGTCTACTGGTAAACTGCTGGTTGGCTGAGAGAAATATAGAGTAGCTGATGTAGCAGTTACTGATGAAATGTTAATTATAGTGAATAGAACATCATCTACAATAACATTTTAGTAGATAAATATTAATATTTATATAGTTAAAATACATAGCTTGTAGCATAAACTAAAGTGTTTTTATAATCATAAATATGAGGTTAGTGTGGATATATGATTTTTGTTAAAATCACAAAATCCAATATGAAATGGTTTATGTATTGTAGTTATACTATAATTTAAAAGCATTTTAGCAATACACAAAATTGTGAATCCAATCATATAATCTAGTGTTAAAAGATGAATAATCTCTTTCACTTCATAATTATACTAAAATAAATTACATAAGTACAAGTTTTGAAGTGATCTAGGAATTACATTCATAATCCATGACTACAGCCTTGTAGAGGCTTTTAGGCAGAAAAATGTGAAATTCAATCATCAAAGTTATTTTTAATTTGCTTCTTGGATTTGAATTGAAAGTTAAACTTTAATCTTCATTGTAAATTAATTTTATTAAATAATAATACCTTGCAGTGGATAAAGAATGTATTCGATTATAATAACAGTTTTTGCTTATGCTGACCCCTCTCTTTTATTTAACAGATGCACTAAATGCAAGCTCTGGCTATTAAACACTGATATTTGACTTATTTGAATTGTATTTGAATACCTACCAATCTGGATGAATATCCAGATAATGGATACCATCTGTTTCAGCTCTAATGCATATAAAGTAACACAACGTGTAAAATGTAAATAAGTGATATCCTTACCTCTCACAGTCAGAGCTTCAGACACAGTTGGTATGCTCAGATATGTGCCAGTAGTAGCTCTCACATGAACAGTGACAGTTGATCCATTCTTAAGAGTCCCAATTGTGTAAGAAGTTCCAGTCACTTCAGTACCACCAGTATTGACATTCATAGTGTTTATGTACACACGATATGTAGCTCCAGAGAAATTAGCTGGAGGTGTCCAGGTGGCCTGTACTCTCCTATTACTAATCTGTCTCAATACAATATTAGTAGGAGGATCTGGATCTGTAAAATGCAATTGACTAACTAAATCACACCATTAACATTCGTCATTAACCCATGTCTGTTTGTCTGTCACGCTCTGATTTTGGAGATTACAGACAATTAACAATTGATTTAGGTATGAACTTACTCAGGACGAAGAAAGACCTTTTATTGTGCTACTTTTTGAATTTCGGGCTATTCGTTGAGAAAAAGCGAAGCTTTCGACTCCGCTTAGGCCAGCTTTTATGGGCAACGCCCCCTAGCGTCATGTCATAATCACGTGAGCAAATAATTTCTGCAGCCAGCGGTGTACTTAGCTTTATGCTCGGGCTCCTAAGCGGTACTCCGGGGAAGTTAACGGAGTTGAAAGAAGTGAAGTTTCGCTTTGAAAATGTATACAGGTGAGTGTTTCTGGCTAGTTTAGCTTCTTCTCTTATGAAGACAGCGTTTCCATGTACCATTTTCATTGGTCGAGCTATTTTGATACCTCATTAAAAATAGCTAACAGATTG
>WLWI01001321.1_pt1 | contig 21615 bp, 15 predicted proteins | sample 6701501 | NCBI WGS metagenome assembly WLWI01 (sample SAMN12718690, study PRJNA515312) | sponge metagenome | isolation source: marine sponge | host: Mycale hentscheli | place: New Zealand: South Island, Marlborough, Capsize Point | collected 2014-11-01 | reverse complement strand
AAATCTTTCTTCAAATGCTGCCTGCATGGATAAGTGTGCATGGAGAGGATGCATGTGTGAGGTTACAGGTGAAGTCAGAGTCCACAGTATTCGTTGTGGTGGCATGTAAAGGGCATCACTATGACCCCAACAATCAGATTGCCATTTATCACCTACTAATACGGCCAGAGTAATGAGAAAATCTAATTAGGAATTCACTTCCAATCCATACAAATCAAAACACAGTCTCACATTCATCCTAGGCCACTGGTGTGGCCCAGAGACCTCCAGATGACGTGGTTTGTACCTTCATGTGCTCCTTGCTCTGAAAGGCACTGATTTGGAGATTAATAATGTAATATGCTGGGAAGCCTGTACTCTGAAGGAGTGTCTTAGCTTACGTTTGCTATGTTTGTTTTGTGTTTTGTTTGTTGCTGATGTAACAAATTGAGCAAAAGAAATGTTACATTCTGTCTGAGTCAATGGGCTTGATGAAAAGCCAGTATCAGTGAGTGGGGGAGGAGGGGGAGTGTGGGCGCACCTGTGGCTTTGTGAGTGTCAACCATTTCTTGGTTCACAAGAACTGATAGTCAAACAAAACTAATTAGCAGAATTATCAATACTGTCAGACACATAATATTGTTAACAATTCTAGAATGGGAGTCATTATATAGCTCAAGTTAGTTCCATAAATTAACTGATGTTCTCAGTGACAGTAAGACAAATGTGTTGCCACTCACCTTACCTAACTAGTTTTGTCATTTTAGTTAGTTCTACTGGAGATGTATATTCACAGTCTCTGAGCATACTGTGTACATGCATGTGATGCAAATTACCTGCCACACACATGTACACGATCAGTACCCCCCCCCCCCTTTCACACACACACACACACACACACACAGTATGGACCCATAACATGACTAGTTATCCTGGTTATCCAAGCCCTTTACTAACATAACACGTGGCTAACTTGTTGTGTTTGTGTGTTGTCTCAGATTGAGCAGGTGCTTATAGTGATAGCCTACAAAGATGGCTCCCTGGCTGACGTTCACGAGGTGGACAACGTCACATGCAAGCAACTGTGGCCCAAATGGATCCAAAGGTTGCATCAGTATCATGGAATGTTCTCTGAAGACTTATCAGAAGTGGTTTCTTAAAGAGTGACAACAATTAACTTTCTGCAGAACTGGAAGCACAAAATCGTAATTTTTCTTCCTTCCTTCCTTTTATTTATTTTTAAAATCAACATTGCTTTGTAATATGCCATTATTACCACCACTGACATTTTTTTTGATTGTCATCAAGTTATAGAAATTGTGGTAGAATGAATGAATTCATAGTTCGTCTTTTTGTGCTGCTCCTATCTCATCTTCAGATGAATCTCTCCCTCATGTGCACAGGTTTTGCCGATAAAATGAACTTGCTGAAAAGTGAGTCTACAACAACAACAAAAAAGAAGAAGTTATAATACAGAATCTTTACAATCACTTCATGATTAGTTGAATGACAGACAGAAAGATGTATTTTGCCAGCTGTCTTTGTTCTAGAATGATTATGGGGTATATGTCGGAGTAATACTACTTGGACGAGGAAGGGGTGGATTACCAATAAATAGTGAACAGTACTCAAATAACCCCTACAATCATCTGGTGAAGGGACACACAAGTTGTAGCATTACCATGCCATATTATTGGTTGCTATGCAATGATTAGCAATTAAGACCATTAACATGCACAACACATTGAGTGAATGGGACACTGCCTGTGTGATTGACACATTGAATGATAGCATTCAGTGTCAGTTGCTAATTTCTGTTAGAATGTGTACATGAATAAAATATCACTTCATTAGTTTCACGTACAATGTTTGTATATAATTATATTTCTAGGTTGTGGTGAGGAGATCCATTTATCTAATTTACACTCTTGTTGCTGTAAATCAACCTTCTAAACTGATAGTGGGTGAACCTATAAACACTTCTTCCAGTTGAGTACGACAATTCTATCCAGTACACTTCTCCCTCAAGCAACAGTTAATCCACACACCTCCTTCCACTAGGCACCTCTGAAACACTTCTTCCAGTTGAGTACGACAATTCTATCCAGTACACTTCTCCCTCAAGCAACAGTTAATCCACACACCTCCTTCCACTAGGCACCTCTGAAACTACATTGGTACAAACCCTTGTCCTAAAATAGTGCTGGTAAAGTTGTAATTTAAATAAAAAACTTATGTTATTATGTATTTGATTGTTCTACTTCAAGCTATTCTGTTTACCAAACTGTTAAACATAACTTCTCACCTAAAACATCGTATAAAAATACAACCAGCTCTGAGTTACAGGCAGGTTATTTTGGTTCATTTGGTATTATTGAACTCAGCCAAACTTTGGCAGATCTAATTATTGCGACCTCGAACCCACTCCCACCCATGGGTATGTGGCGTGCTCACTGAAAGAGGAACAAGTGGGCTGTGAGTGTACATGTAGCGCCTGAAGGCTTCCCGGATGTGTCTGGGCTGCAGTGCCTTGGGTCTGGACTTGGTCCTGTGAGACTCCTCCTTGCCAGCGACGCTCTCTTTCTCCACTTGCCCAGTGGCTGCAGATCTAGAGCTACTGGAGCCAAGCTATAGAAATACGGTACAATAAAATAGAATGAAAGAGGTTACCAAAAACAACAAACAAACAAACAAATAAACAAACAAAAAAAAAACAAAAAAAAACAATGAAAGAAAAATTAAGTATAACAATATTTTGACTTGCCCTTTCTCTCGCTGTATCCTGAGCGCTCCTCTGTGGAGAGGCTGCACGAAAGAAAGAGTAAAGATTACCAGCTATTTTAATCACATGGCTCTGATTTAATTTGAATGAACTAAGCCAGCAAGTTAAGTCTATACATAGAAAGATGCTACAGGAACGTGCTACAATCAATTTGCCAGTTCATCTTCTTTTCAGTTAATAAACAACAACAAAAAAATCCCACACCCCTATACCAGTACAAAAACTTAAGTATAAAGCTGATAAGCTGCAGGAGGTGACACGTATTTATTGTACAGTATGAAATTATAATCTCAAACTTTTAGTAGTCATTAAGCCTCACATACATACCACATGCTAACACTGTCCTACGTACATGTAGGAGGCGTGTCTTGCACTTGTGCAGGAGACGAGTCCGAGGGCAGTGGAGGCGGTTGCAGCAAGTGAAGATGATTGATCTGGCTGGTGCGAGGAGCCTTGACAACTCTGCAGACCTCCATGTCCTCCTTCACTTGTAAAGCAAGTTCAGTTATCTTGGGGTACCCAAAATATAACAACAACAAAAAAAATTTTTTTCTGAATCAAACAAACAATCCCAATCTTGATCAAATCTGCCATAAAAATTTACTTAAATAACAACAAGAAAAAAGAAAAAAAGAGTCCAATAGATTGGTATGCAGTATTTTTTCTAGTTCACTGACCTCCCTAATTATCTCATGAACGAGTAACCCCATGATTTCAATGGCATCCTGCTTCCAGCTCAGGTCTGATAATGAATCCAATTTCAGCCACGCAACTAACTTGCTGGTGTTTTTATCTACAGAAGAAGAAAAAAAATTACCACAAAGTTGAACACTGTCACAGCATTAATTGACTAACGGAAATTGACTTGTCTGCAGCTGGAATAATGCATGTATTCTGTAGCATCCATGCCAGCAGTGATCCTGTCCATTGCCTGAACTTGTCATGAGCACGTAGAAATCAGTCAGATAATAAAATATAAATGAAATAAATTCTTATGAACAGATTACCTCAAGTCTCTGAAGCACTACCTCCGACTTCTCTTTACTGTCAACTGTAGAGAGAGATATTGAAATCCAAACTCATTGAGAAAAAAATTGACCATGTATACCTATAGCTCGATCCTTTGGACTTAAAAACTCCAGAGAATACTTGGTCTTCTTTTCTTGCACTGGGCTTGTGACATCTTTAATGAGAAAAATGGTATATCAAAAATCAGTAAGAGATGGAGGGGATGGGAGGGAGGTGGGGGGGGGGAGAAGAATGGTTGTTTTCTTACCAAAACTTTCTTCATCTTCTGATGTACTGGTTGATGCTGTGTGCTTGGACTTCTCAATGTGCTGCATGTGATGCAGCACTACTCTAAGCTTGCTCTGAAGATAAATGTAAACACACACACACACACACACACACACTCAAAGTTAGCAAGAATATAAACAAGGCCCCACCACAAACAACTAAAGAATCATTATAATGAACTCTCACCATATTTTTTCTGAGTAGGAACAGAACATCCTCAGCATTGACTCTGTCATCATTTCTTAAATGTGCAACTTCTGATGCTTTTGCTACCTGTTACAAAGAAGGGGAAACATAATTACAATATATCCCACTGCTGCCTGGCTCATGGCTTACAATATCTGATACTTGGGACCTAGCCAGGTGCTCAATGAGTGAGATGCTCTCTGCACAGGGTGACTTGACATCACCAAATGTATACCTTTAGTATATGGGACCATGTTAATGGGTAAAGATCGCCAACAGTACAAATGTATTGCCAAATAGATGCTCAACACAGTATACAACGACTGTACTTTAGAGGACTTACATCATGCACTTGATCTCCTTGTGATAATTCACTGGATCTTGACCGGACATCTTAACTATGCTCAATTATAATTGTAGTTGTAATAACGTGGGAACCGCTCACCCAAATTATTTCTTGGCCCTGGTACCTCCGAGATAAATCCAAAACCTCACGGAGTCTAGAGACGATTCTTAAGTGTTTGGGAGAGGATTCTCGCGCTCGGAGAGACAGCCTCTCCAGAGGTTGCAGCTTGTAGGCGTGGCTATAGTAAATTACTCCCTAAGAAATGACCACCAGCTCAATGAATCTAATTAACACTTTGCCCGGTATAAGCAACGTGGTTGAGCGCGCTCGCGGTGAGTCTGTATTAGTTCGTGTACTGAAAAGACAGAATTCTTGCTTTGCCCAGTACTAACGGTAGAAACAGATCTCGGCATTCCGACGACCTGAGACTACTCTTATCTAGCCAAGCCTATTAATTCTTCGGCGACCTCACTGTAGCTACCCGCCTGTTCATCCCGAGCTCTATCGTGCGTACTCTGCTTCTGGATTGTGGTCCACACTTGTACCGCAAACAAACGACTTCTAAAGTATTACGGTATATAGCCCCTGTGATTCCAGCACACAACCCAACTTCAGGTCTAACCTACTAGTCTTATTGTTGCTGTACAAGTAGTAATAATAGCTGCACCTATGCCTGTAAACTCAATGGCTTCTCCAACTACTCCTGCAGAGAATGGAAACCATCACAATGGGAACCATCACAGCATCCTGGCTAAGCAGTACAAGGGCGAAAAGACTTTCGCGGAGGTTCTCGCGGAGTTTCCGGGTGAACTGGTGAAGACTCAGAGCCCAAACTTTGTCTGCACTATACTGCCGTCACATTGGCGTTGCAATAAGACCTTACCAGTTCCTTTCAAAGTGCTTTCTCTGTCTGACGTCCCCGACGGGACGAAGGTGATGTTGACAGCTGGTAACGACGAAAACTGTGCTGCAGAACTGAGAAATGCCACGGCCACGTTCAAGAACCAGACAGCGCGCTTCAACGACTTGAGATTTGTCGGGAGATCGGGCAGAGGTGAGTCAAGTGTACCATTGTGTGGGATGAATTGACAGGGTTTGGTGTGCTTTAGTTCTAGATGTGTAATTTGTAATAAGTAAGTTAGGATTGACATGTGGTTGAAGTGTTACAATTTTGTGTGGAGCCTGCAATCAGTAGTGATGCTTGGTGGGTTGTCTTTGTTTACAGGCAAGATGCTGTCAGTCCAGATCACTGTGTTGACTGAGCCTGCTCAGTATTCTACTTACGCACATGCTATCAAAGTCACAGTGGATGGGCCCAGAGAACCAAGAAGTGAGTATGATTTGGTCGTATCATTTTGCAGAATTTAAAAGTATTGAATAATATTGAAGGTATCTTCCTTCTATCCTTCTTATATCTCAAACTCTGACCGAACAAACAAAACAAAACAAAAAACAATGGTGATCTGCATGCAGTACAGTGAAAGCATTAGCTGATTAGTGCTTTAGTTAAGTCAATTGAAGTTATTCTTTCACAGCAATATCTGTGTAGCTCAATGGTCCTATTTTATTGTCTCTAAGGATTAGGACTGAGGGGCTTGTGGTAAATTATTGTTGCCACAGTAGCAGCATGAGTATACCACAGGGAGATATTCATACTCTGTTTGGTATCCTTATAAATATAGTTGATACAATCTGCTTGTCACTGTAAATCTAGTTTACCTCTAGGCTACTACAATTTTAATTTTACAAGCTCATGATTTCCATTGCTTTACTTGAGGCGATTGGAATGGTGAAAGACAATAGACAAAGGAGAGTCCAAGTTTAGAAGCTATTGAAGTTCACATTTGGTTAGCTTTACGACTGAACTCTGTGAGTGAGATCACTCCAAAGAATGATTTCATGATGCTTCTGAGGCACACACATGTGGACTATTACTGTAAATCCAAGTTGATGGCTGGTCAGATCTACGTCTCTTGAACTTTGTCCTCAGTGGTGTGTTCGATTATTATTTTTTTCTTTCTGATTAGGGTAACTGTGAACTGGTGCTAATTGATATCTGTAAATATCACAGATACTTTGATGCATAGAAATTTTAGGTGTTAATAGATCTGACAGGAGGTCTAGGCTCTGATTGGCCAAATAGCTGAGGGTATTTTACCACTTCATTTTGTACTAGCCAGCTAAAGTCAGATTAAATGATTGTGTATATGTGCGTGTAGGAAATCGCAGGTCGGAAGAATGTCGCGACCACCCTTACCTAAGGCCCAGTCCTTACATGCATATCCATGGAGGGCAGTTGCCGGGAATGCCGTTGTTAAAGGACGGAAGAGGAATGGACATCAACGGAGCAGATCCAAGAATGAACATCCAGGACCTTTGCAATCAAGGTATTGAATCAGCCATTGTTATTAGCTGGGCTTTCCTTGAGGTTGGCCAAGTTGCTGTGCAGTGGGTATCCAATGTAAGCTTTGCTCCATGGTGGTTCTCTCCACTGAGCCCACAAACAGCTTGGAGAATGTTGTAACAGCTGTAGTAACCATAAAGTTGTGGAACACTGACTTCTAGGATTGTGATTAAGTTTGCTAATGCTCTGAAGTTTTCTAGCTAGCTCCTTTTTCCCTCTTTTACATTGGAGATAGTTTTAGCATAAGGGTGCTTTTCTTTTTCTTTTTTTCTTTTATTAGTAACTGTGGTGTAATATTAGATGATAGTACTAGTATTGTTATTATTCATTAATAACAAAAGCTGTGCTAGACTGCAGCTTCCTATTGTAAGCTGATTATTAGCTGCTATGGTCTCATTGAATAAATGGGCTGGCTAGTCTGAAGCAAGAGCTGTTTGGAGAACTGCCAGTTCTCTGTGTATTGTATTGTGAAGTCTAAAAAGGAATGTTTTTATACCAGGCACCCACCAAGTATTAAATAGGCAGCTGCTTCAGATATTTAGTGCTTCATTACAAACACTTAGTGTTGCCACCACTTGTGGTTGAGAAGTGTACAGTTGAAGTGCCTGTTGGAATTATTAACTGCTGATTTTTTGAATGTGATGAAATACAGGTGCCTTTCAGACTGGCAATGATGTACCACTTCCTACCTGGGCGCCTTCTTCACCTCACATTCCTGGTGAGTAACTCAAAATTGGGTGTAGCTGCTGAAAGAAGTTTGGTTTGGTGGGTTATTCATAGCTTTTCACACTTGCCTGGTTAAGTTAGTTAATGTACTGCCAGGTGTGAAATATATTGCTTAATGGCTGGGCATTCTGTAATAGTTAATTCCATGCTTGTCCAGGGAATTTCAACAATGTGCTAGCTGACTTTCAATGCCCTTGAGCCAAGAAACTACTTGTTCCTTAGCTGTCCCTTCACATGTACCAGACAGTAAAATGAAGGAAACCGAGGAGAGAGAGGGAAAGAAAAAAAAAAAGGGGGGAAAAGACTGTAGAGAGGGCTCTTCCTCTCTTGTGGGCAATGATCATTGCATGGCTTCCTCAGCATCTGCTGAGCCTGGCATTTATGGATTCAAAGTGGCTTGATTTGGGATGGTTGGTCCATTAGTACTTGTGGGGGTGGCATGTTTAGGGTCTGCATGGAGTTCTATTGGATAAAGGAAATGGCACCAATTAATTTTGTGTTTGCTCCTTGCTTGACATTAGCTCTTCGCTCTCCAGTTTGGCAGTATCCTGTCATCACCAACGCTCCTATTCCTCATTCTACCCACGTGGAGAGTTCGCGCAGCAACTCCGTCACACAAAGCAGCGACTCCATGAGCAATGGCAGTGCCACTCCCCCCACTGCCGAGCACCCGGCGCAGCAACAGCATCAGCATCCACTGGCACTCCTCCACAATGGGGGCAACGGTATCAGCGAATCGGCCAAGTTTGTGTTCCCTCAGAGTGCCATACCTAATGGCATACCCGTATCTCCCGGCATCTTCAACAACACCTTTTTCAGTGCAGCTGCCTGTGCTAGTTCTGGCGTGACACCTGTGACTCCCACTCTGCTAACTCCGGCTGCAGCGGCTATCGAGCCTTACCTGAGAGCTCCCGGACAAGTTTACTCGCCTTTCACTCTGGCTCCACCCATTCCCAGCTCCCTTCCGAAAACTCCTACTCTCCCTCCCCCTTCTCCTCACACCATTGTCGGCGGTGCGTTTCCCATTACCTCCCAGGGACTTCCTACGTCGGCCAACCTCGTGAACTCTGGTAAGGCAACGAGTAGCTACTTGGATGAATTGACGAGATTTACAGGGACTTTTCCTATTTCTCCCTTCACTGTGTCACCAGGTGGCAGTGGCTCTCCCAAGAAGAATAATGGAACGGCAGCAGTGTTCTTCCCCACCACCATCACTGCCAATGGCGATGCCAAGCTGACTATAATGAACGGGTCTTTTGGTCAGAGCCAGTATGGGTTGGGATTGGATGATCCTAACGGAGGCTCTTCTACCAACTCTCCCATAGTGAAAATAGAGCCAAACTCTCATCCACTAGTGGGAGAAGAAGTATAAAAGAAACCTCAGCCACTTTGTATTAGGTAAGTAGTTTATCAGTAGCTCAGTTGGGTTGGTTGCTGTAGTAAAGTTATGTTTGTTGTTATTGTTTACCTATTATTCATGAATTTTTTTTAAACATATGGTTTATAGTGGTATATTTGAGGGTATAGAGGTTTGTAATTCTGAAGTGCCCTCTTGAGTTATGGCCATTAGTACAGTCAAGTCATAGTGCCCACCTAGTATTGGTTAAGGGATAAGGGTTTTTATTTTATTTTTTAAAATTATTATTATTAGGGAAACATGGATTATTGATATAGTAATGTCAGGGTTGCAATATAAGTATTGTCATGTAGTATGGGCTTGCCAGTATCAACTTACTAGTAGGTAGTTTTCTCTCTTGTAGGCATTGTCAGGTACATCCTGGAGTAATCGGGGAGTGAAGGTGTGTATGTTCGTGTGTGCTAGTGTTAACGAAGCTCCCAATTCTGTTGCACTCTACACACCCCTGCCTGAAGCTTCCCAGGGTATGAATGTGTTTTAAAAAAAAAAACTTGCTCCTTGTTTATCAGCTCCCTTCTGTTAGATTGTATTCATAGCCTTGGCAGTTTGCCCAATTCCTTTTCTTATCACACCCCTTCCCTCTCTTCCTCCCCCCCCCTCCTTTCTAGCAGTGAACTCGGTAGGCAGATTAGTTGACTTCTGCCCTGGTTGCTAGGCTGTGAGTGGAGGAAGAGAGAGCTGGGGTGGGCAAGCAGATGGGCCCATTTGCACAGCTAGATAAGATGTAATTTCATATGATGATGTCTGCCTGCTATCTATTTATAGCGCCCACCCATAAAGAAGGTATAATAGTATGTTGTTTTTGTGATCAGGGTTCAGGAAGGGTGGCACTTTAGTAATAGTTTGTGAATAGTATGCTTAATGCTAGAAAACAAGATATCATTTTTAATTTTTTAAAAATGAGTAAAAAAAATTTTTTAATTGTCTGTAGTTCGTATATGTGTATAAATGGAATTTTATGATAATGTAAGAAAGCTGTAGTGTGTTTATGCACATGCATTTTGCTGATTGTTAAACTATATTTCCATTCAATTTCCAGCTCTAAGACATTTACTTTTGATGTTTATTTTTATTATTGCTGTGTCACATTAATTAGGTCCAGTAGCGTACTGGGCTTGTTTTACGCCTCATAACTTCTGAGGATTTCTAGTAATGACTCGTGTGTGTTCTTTCTCTCTCGTATTTATCTGCAGGATGTTACAATGACCCAATTCACTCTAAAAGATAAAGAAAAAAACTTTTAAAAAAAGAAGGAACTCTCGGCATTAATTCTGCTTCAATGAAACACAAGACACAGGCAAGCCATGAAGTGGGACGAGATTATGTGGTCAACTCTAGATCACATGATCATCTCTACTTGTGGAATAAAGTACCAACATTACTGGAGTTAGTATGTTACATTAATATATCATTTAACTTTTTTTTTTGTTTATTGCCTCCAAAATGCATCAATCACTGAACTTTGACCCATCCCATGAAACTTGACATCCACCATCAATCATACAACTTCGAAATACTCTTTTCCATTTCCTCTGCATTGTCATAGGTATTTTTTCCATCTCCCTTTTTTTGATATTTCCCAGCCACCATTTTTTTTTGTGAAATATCTATCTTCTGCATCTTCACCACTATCCAGACATTCTTGTTATAGGTTTGCTCTTCTATTTTTTTTTGTTTTTTTTTTTGTTCTTTTCAAAGCATAAACCCAATCAATTTCTGTTCGTACCATATTATTTTTGTTTATATACCCGAAATGGGTGGACATTTCATGTTTCTAATTTTTCTAAATTTTTCTCCTTTTGCTTAATTTGTGGTGTCCACTGCTCTGACATGAAAATGAAATTTTTGACCTTGAAAAAAAATTCCAGTAATTTTTTCCCCCTTCAATGCTAGAAATTAAGTATTGGCCAAGGTGTAAATATTGTAGGTATTGTGATTCTAGATTTTGGAGAGATGTCGCGTGATCATAAAGCGATTTTCCTGCGTAACAAGAGAGACCTTGATCGTGTCAATATTTGATTTATCAATTCAATGCTCTCAGGCTCAAATTAGTTGATAATAGTGTACAACTTCCCTCCCATGAGTGTTGCTTTAAGTGCTGGAGGAAACTTGTTGGTGGTGGGTGATGAAGTGTAGTCCTGTTTCTTGTTCTACATCTGTTACAATACTACTCTGCAAGGCTACAAAGGTTACTCTAACTGGATGTCCAAATTAGGATAGTAGAAACTTTGGCTCAAGGCCAAAATGATAGGGAAGCAAGGCAAGTGTGTCTGAGAAGATTCATTTTATAATGAAATTTATTGTGCTATACAGGTTTATTGTAGGTATATAGTGGTATCAAGATTTGAGGTGTATGGACTTTTTCACTCTTTCAGCAGCTTTCACTGTGGAAGAATTTCTTGTAAGATGCCTAAATAAAAAAGGGGTATCTAATAGTGAAGGGAAGGAAAAAAAGAAAAATGGAAATAAAGTAATCAGGGATTCTCTAGAAATGTGAGTAGTGAGAAGCCAGATCAGATGGCTGAAGCCAAATGAGATAATGTAGTAGCTTGGCATTGATAAGTCTTCCTGGCTTATCCAGATGGCCCAGCTGGCAACTACAATCAGATAGTCCTGCTCACCACATGTGTGCTGCCTGGGCATCTACTCCTTGTAAAAACCACAGGATTTTGGGCTGACTGCTTGAGGGTTTAAGGGAAAGTACTCAGAAGATGTCCTTGACAGTCTTCCTCTGCTCTGGTGTAGTTCTCCCTTTGAACTCAATAAAATGACCAGTTTTGCTTTCACTCCATTGTATATTGGTGGATACCAGATAATCTAACCATGAACACCAGTGAGAGGGACAAGAACAAACCCCCTCTTCCCTTCAAACCCCATTGAGAAGTAATCCAGAAGAAGCCATGGGACTGGACAGATTTTCATCTGTGCTTAGTTTCCACCAGTGAGCATGAATACTCTAATGTTGTCCCAATGAAATTTTGTCCAGCCGGGTACCAATATTTGAGGGTAGCCGTGAGAATGGACCTGTGGTCAGACCAGCATAGAGCAGAAGTCTAAGTCACATGTTTGTGGGAATTCCGCACTTTGAGGGAAAGCTTCGAAACTGACCTTAACCATTGCCTGGTAAGGTCTATGGAGGGCACAAGTGTGTGCCTTGTTTTCTCCCTCTTTGGCATGGGCAAACTCCATTACACCCAAGTCATGCTGACATGGTGAGAACATCGTTGTTTGTTGTTTGGGGTCTGTGAAGCATCCATTTTTACCATGTACTGGTAGACTTACATTAGGCACAAGACCAACTCTGACTACTTTTTCTTTAAAAAAAAAAAAAAAAAAAAATTAATAGTTACGTATAGAGTGTTGTTGATGACTTAACCTCACTCTTACAGGGGAAAATGGACTACTTTGGAACACCTGCCAAGAATACTAATTGCATGCAAGTGGTGTACGTTACCAAGGGATGTTGTTTGCAGCCAATATAATGTTGTAACCTAGTGCTAAAGATTGTTGAATTCTAGCCTCATCATAAAAATTAAGAAATAAATCCATTAAGAATGACTCAGTTGCACGGCCAGCACTTTTTATATTTATCAAATGTAGTGTCATAAAGTTAATATCCTTATATTAAGCTTCTGACCCAATAGAGGTTGTTAGTTACTGTTTCCATAACAAAGAGTTTGACCATCTGTGGTTGAATGGTGTAGAGTTACCACACATCGACTCGTAATCGAGTTAGTCATAGCAAAGCAAGCCTTCAGAAGCACTTCAAGTAGTCTGGCGGACCAGCTGACGCAGGACCTCACACTACAGCACCCATTGGCACATATTAATTCAATATAAACAGTCATCACTAGATATTGGAGTGAGATCACTTGTAACAAGATGGGACATGCAGGATGCCACGATCAACTTAAAATCTTCAATTTTTGTCTTCTGCATGTGGAAGCAATATACATTGGTGTTGTTATGGGGTGAAAGCTAAACTCAAAACATGTCACAAATAAATAGAATTACTGAAACAACTGCAGCTTCACAAAGTTCATGTTTGTTCTCGCTCAACCCTCCCGCTCAACCCTCCCGGAGCAATCTGGCCACAAATTTAGGAATACCAATTAGACAGTCATTTGTCAAGAATGCTTTGAATTTTGTGTTATGTTATGTGCTTTTATGTAAAGAAGAAAAAAAAGAAAGACAGAAAAAAAATAATAAAAAAAAATCAGATGAGTAATGTCTGTAGTGTCAATGAATTTGGTTAGGCTTGTAGAGAAACTGATGATTATGGGCTGGAGTATCAAGTAATGTGAATTAGCCAGGTTTGAATCAAACGAGCATCTGTAGATGAAACTTATCCTCATTATTTTCACCAGTAGCCAATGGTAGTTCCAGTTTTGTGGTCAAGATTATTTCCACCAAGGTTGAAGGTAGGAGGTCTAGGCTTCTGTGGTCTGTGGCAGTGCATTTACCACTTCCAGTGGCTGTGGTGGATCTTGCCAGAGTTTCCCTCCCAAACTAACCAGGTTCTGGCCAAACACCTGGCTTGCTGGTGAGAGTTGGGATGGGAGACAATGGAGGCTGATTCTTATCTTGGGGTTTAGCCAAACCTGTTAAAGAAAATAAAGAATAATAATAATAATAATCATATAAATTATAATAATGATTAATGATGATGGTGATGATGATGATGATGATGATGATGATGATGATGATGATGATGGTGATAATAATAATAATAATAATAATAATAATAATAATAATAATGATAATAATAATAATAATAATAATAATAATAATAATGATAATAATATAAAATATAAACATATCAAAAATATGAGTACACATATATTAATCTATACTGTTAGGCATAACAGGATGTAGTATGTGCGCAAGGGTGTACTAGCCAAAGGACATACCTGTCATCAGTGCTGCTACAGTTGCTATCTGACTGCCACTGAATACAGTTAATTTGCTGTACATAATTGCTGGTAATTTAGATACACTTGCTTATTAATCAAAGTCCATTAGTGTGTGGGTGGAAAGCTGGAGCAGACAAATGGGGCCTGCTACTCATAATTTTGATTGATACAATAAAGCCAGCTACATGAAAACTAAAATGCACTTCACTGAACAGAAGTTTGCTGCCAAGGTGGACAGTAGCAGAACTGAGAGCTTTCTCACAGTATATTGTGCAATTACAATGGGAAACATAAGTTATGAAATCCCCACCTCACTTAGTTCTTTCAAAGCAAAGAAACCCATGCAATGGATTATTCCATTTGGTTACTTTCCTTCTTTTTTTTTTTTTTTTCTTTTTTTTTTTGGAGTCTCTCAGATATCATTGAAATGACTGTGGCTTTGTACCAGACTTACTCAGCTCAGCCAGTGCAGTGCACGGTGGAGGGGGAGGGGGGTGGGGTGGGAGAGAGGAATTGGGATCAGATGCAAGTGATGCTGCTGCTATGGAAATTTTGAACCGTCAGCTATTTGGATATCACAGCTCTTGTTCAGCTGCATGCAGTGCATTACTACTTGTAGGTATTCACTCTCTCCTGTTTACTACTAACAATTGCAAAATATTTAGAAATTATTTTCAAAAAGGAGTCATGTGTGTGTGCATCTGTAGTAGTTCTTGGTAATTTTTTTGTTTGAATAATATTTAGGTAGGGACCATAAGCACATAGGGAAGTCCAAAACAAGTGAATCAAGTGGCAACGCGCGATTCATGGCGCGGTCATTTTGGCATCTCGCATTTTTTTGCTCGCGAGAGCCAGTCTATATTTTACGAGCATGCGCGATAACATTTTTGGCGCCTGTTTCCCTCCAAACATTCTTGCATCTACAACGTCGCCATGGCTGCAACTTCAAAGAGAAAATCTCTTTTTGAGCAGTTTGCATATAATAAAAGAAAAAAAGTACTCACCATTAGTGGGATTAATGGAGTGCATGATAATGAATTTAAAAAAGACTGGGAATCCGGCTCTGGTAGCATTAGTAAAAGTAACACTCCAAATAAAGATCACTCTCCTGCAAGAGTGCCCGAGACTCCTGAATCAGAAATTTCAAAATTTTCCTCAAAAATTCCACCTGTAAGCAGCAGAAAAGACAACAGGAAAAGAAAAGCTAGAATATCAAGTTCTTCAGAAGAAAGCTCTGAGCAGTCATCCTCTCCAACAGTGTCCAAAGGTCTCCAATGCAAAGGTTCTCAATCTTCTAAAAAAGATTGCTTCTCACCTGTATGTAGCACTTTACATGTTGGCCCAAGGAGATTGTTTTTTAGAAATCAACGAGAGGACAAATTTACACATGGGAAGCCAATTAGAAAGAGGGGCGCCGCGCTGCTGCTTGAAGACAGTTCCAACTCTGATGAGGATCTTCCATCAACGGGAGGTACCAGAAGCATGTTTATGATTAACCATTAACAATAAATAAATAAATGGATTAAAAGCCAAAGTAGGATGGATGTGATCTGGTTGATGGGAAATAGGAGGTGGAGTTTTGTGATGACATGATTTGTGTCTTGCAGCTTGAAATCCCCTTCCTCTGTGCCTGCTTTAAAGTTATACCACTCTGCTTTGTCACTTGGTAATGGTGGAAACAATGGTTCGCTTAAAGGATCAGTTTTCAATTTCATTTTTGAAGTATTAATTTTAGCAACTAGGAAAGACAAGTCACAGTGCTTGTAATAGTGAAAATGGTTCGCACACTTGGCACTAAATTAACGTATCTGAGCATTTGACCACACCTACCAGTTGATCCTTAATTTGTTTGTTTGTCTGTTAGATTTTTATTTGCGAGTTTCCGAGTTTCAATACTCAGTAAGGGACAGGTTTAAGTGAGCAGTACATTTAAGAGCTGTGTTTATTTCATTCTGTAGTAGCTAACTGGCACATATATGATGCTCCAACATGAATGACATTCATTATATTCTATTGTTTCAATTATTTCATTATTTCGTCAGTTGTACACTGTTCTCAGTCCTTAGTAATTGGTTTAATTTGATGGCAAAGATTTGATAATGAAATCTAATTAACCCTGGTTGGGGGGGGGGGGGTGCATGGGGAGAAGGTTATAGTAGTCGTCCTGTCTGTTTGTTTATCACACTCTGATTTTGGAGATTACTGACAATTCGTACATTTAGGTATGAACTTAGAACAATGATTTAAACCTTTTATTGTGCTATTTTGGGCTAATTTTTTGAGAAAATGCAAAGTTGTCAACTTCGCTTTGGTAGTAGCCTTTTGTGGGTGATGCCCCCTATCGTCACGTTGTAGTCACGTGAGCTAATAATTTCTTGCTGCCTGCGGTAGTTTTACTGTATGCTGGGAAGTTAACCGAGTGCTGGGAGTGGAGTTTTGCATTGAAACTATATACCAGTGAGTGTCTCCTGCATGTGTAGCATATTCTCTTGTGAAGACTACATTAATGTGTATCGTTTTAATTGCTTGAGCTATATTGATACCTATTAGAATAGCCAATAAATTATTCTTTAGGTCATACCCAGCTAATGTATAGTAGCACTGAGGGTTCACAATTTTGGTGCTTCATTTAATTGATTTATTTTTGATTGCTAACAGGCTGTATTGCATAGAGAGGAGTAAGTATGATAGGAGTAAGTTTTAGCCTTGATAGTTTATTTCTGACACCATATTTTGATTACGTACTATAGCCCAGGTACTTCTTAAACTGTGTAAAATGTTGTTCAGTCAACCCATTGTATTTTTGATCATATGAATAGAGAGACCAAGGTGTCACACAGGATTTTATTTTGGGGTTGGAGACATTGCTGTACTTACCAACACCCACTTTTAAAACCCACACTACTCTGATGCATTATGCTTATATGAGAGTGTATATACTTCACTCTGATCAGTGTTTTGTCACATGCATGATTCAAATCTTACTACTCATAAAATTCAGCTTTATCGTTTAAATTCCAAAAATTCTGTACAAATTCATTTTTAACTACTACGTTAATACTTACAAGTGAACATAATAATCTTATTTTTTGAACTTATCGTAGTATTGAAAAACTGAACAGTTTTTCAATTTTCAGTCATTTTCATTGTTCAACTGATGAAGATCCTACGAGATTGAAACGTCTTGATAAAATTAAACTTCAATGCTACGATAAGTTTAAAAAAATAAGATTATTATGTTCACTTCAAAAAATTCTGGTGGGAGGGGAAGGGAATCCCATGGAGCCCCTTCCTCTACGAAATCCTACTATTACACAATTTCTTTCTCAGCCTTCTTTTACTCATTAGATGTATTCTTTCTCATAGCAGTACCCCTTAACAGTATAAATACAGAATTGGAGTGTTTGTTTGTTTGCTGGCTGGTTGTCATAGCTCAGTGGCAGAGCGCTTGTGCGTTAAGCAAGCGGTCCTGGGTTCGATTCCCGGTGGCGACCAAATATTTTTTAATTCTGTATTGTTTAAGAAAGCCTGAAAGAGAGAGAGAATACATCTAATCCTACTATTATAAATTTTAATCTAGACAATACAATATAATGTTGCAGAGTTTTAAATTGGAATGGGTGTTTTTTTGTTTTTTTTCTTATTTACTTTTCTGTTGGGACCTAATTATATACAGTTCTCCAGATACCATTAGCCTTGTTGTGAGCACACATTTGTTCAGTCAGTCTTATCTGTGATCTTCAAAGAGGGAAAGCAGCAGGAATTGATCCTAGTTATAGGATTGTAGGGTTTCCTGGTTCTGCTAATTCAACCACCAAACTGATTTAGCTGACCACAGCATTGGTCGTGTGTCTGTGAAAGGGTTGCCAGCAGTCCTGTTGTCAACTATTATTATTATTATTATTATTAGTAGTAGTAGTAGTAGTAGTATTACTATCATCATCATCAGACTCATTTATTGTCTTTTATGTTAGGAAGATGATATATTATGTTAATGTTCTATAATAGTAAATATATCTTCCTGTTATTATAATAATAATAATTATTATTATTATATTGCTATTTTTATTGTTAATTTTTGTTATTGTATTGTTGTTGAGAACTGTAGTTGTGATATGATTAGCAAGTCATTGTTAATGGTAAAGTTGTATTGTATTACTGCGTTATATCCAGTCGATCACTGAGAATCATAGAGGCCATATAAGGTCAACTATTTTAAGGCAGTCATCCACACCCAATGATGTACTTTAATGTTGGATAGCGCCCTCTATTTGGAAGTAGTACTTTGGTATGGATTCATGTTAATAAGGCTATACATAATATCAGGATGATTTTAGTTGGACAATTCCAAGTACACATTACCACGTATCAACAAAACTGAAAATTGGCAGTTTCTAAATGTAAATAAGGCGGAAAATATTTAGAAGTCTTCGTGTGCCATATATTCACTGTAAATATCATTTAATGTGTTGGAATTTTCTCATGTATAAATTATTAATTGGCTTGGATTAAATTGCTCATTTTGGCTGATGAGGCTACCCTGAAACACTGTCCATAATTTCAATTATACTGTGGGATGGTAAGAGGATTTTAAGAGTATTGATTGGATAGTGCCAAGAGCTAGCACAGTTTGGTGGTTGGTGCAAGCCAAGTGATACTGCTTTTTGCCTTCAGCTTGTGCTTCTCTCCATTTCATCCAGATGATGCTCATGATGCTGGCTCTTGTCCATTTTTCTTTGCTCAACTCTGATCAGTTAATCACTCGTTGGCTCATCACTATCTAAAAATCACTACTGCTGGCACAAATTTATTATTATTATTATTATTATTATTTTGTGTTAGAATAGGAGCATTCTTGTGTCAAACACAGTGACATGTGCAGCATGGGCATCTTATTTGAACCTAAATTACAAAAGTCATACTAAACCTTATTTATACGTAGTAAAAGATTTTTTTTTGGTAAATTGTTCATGTGTAGGGAAGAGGAAGACGAAAAAACAAAACCGTGTCATTTTATCCAGCGACACTGAAGGGTCTGATGTAGGAAGTATAGCAAAACCAGAGCCAGTGAAGATCCTTCGAGGGACAGTCAATGGCGTCATCAGCAATAGAGGCAGTCATGGAAAAGGCAAAGAGAATCGAATTGTTTCAATAGGCAGAGAAACTGTATCTTCATCATTGCCATCGCAAGCTAGCATCAAATCTGTTGAGACGACGCAGTCCAGTCCACAATGGCTGTCGTCCAGGCTTGGCGGACCCGTTGCGAAGGACAAGTTGCTCAAATTTGCTTATGAAAAGAAGCAGCGCAATGGTTTATCAGGCAGAGGCGGTATGGCTTCTGCTGGTGAGAGAAACAGCTGTTTTGTGGCTGGCTCGGCTCACAGGAAACTGCCGGCTCCCACCATTTCTAGTGAAACATCAACGGAGGAACTATCAGTGTGGCCACGCAAAATTAATAGCATTGAGTCCCTGACCACAGAATCAGAAGGTGGAAAAAGCTCAAAAATGGAACCAGAATCGGACTCTGAGCCAATATTGCCCCAAAGACGCCGAAAGCGCAAGGTTGTTGTGGACGAGTGGGACTCGACTGACGAGAAAAACTCCGTAAATGGCAACAAGAATCTTGCTTCTTCTGAGCTCTCGATGGGTAGTGAGGAAGAGCTGGATGATAGTGGCCACTCTGATTATGTGGACTTTACGAATGAGCAGAAAAGGAAAGTAATCAAATTTCTCAATGGGAGCTCTGTGGAGGAACTGGTAGACATCCCGGGATGCTCGGAAATGAAAGCTAAGCTTCTGGGTGACCTGCGGCCATTCGGTGGCTGGGAAGAACTGGTAAGTGTGAGGTACCATGTGACTTGAGCCAATGCTGATACATGCATATATTATACAGGTAAACTCGATAGAATCCACTCTGTCTAAAGGACTGAACTTTGAAAGGGTATTTCTATATGTTGTTTAGTTGTGGTTTTGTGTATGTGAAGGCAACTTTGCGTGTTCTGAACTATAGGTGGTGGAAGGCTGTCTGCTACTGTTGAAAGAGAGGGAAAGAGTAGATGTTTTGCTGTGCGAATGTCTGGCCATATCAGATTCCATTCATCAGTATTTATCCAGTCTCAAGCAGGCATCCGTGAGTCAGTTCTTTAGCTATTGTACAAAGTTGCCATCAATTGTTCCAGGTCTCCAAAACAACCTTTCATTGTTTTAGTTGAACAATGGTAGTATTAATTATTACATTTTACAGTAACCGACTATTCACTTTTCAGAAGTCATCTCTTAGATTAATTATCTTTTCCAAAGAGACTCATGTTTCCATTGATCTCTGGTATATTTGTACAATTTTATGGTAATCGAATTAATGTTCAATCAAAGTGAAGTGTGAAGTGGATTCAATACTCTCACTTGTAACAATAGCCCAACCACAAGTCTTTGTAAAATTTAGTATGGTTTCTCTGTACTCCTCACATCTGATCAGATAACCTTCTGCTAATGAATATAGTTTAGGTGATGCAGTATCAGGGGCATCTAATTATGTGATATATTTAATGAGTTTCATTCAGACCAACTTCAAGTGACACCAATTATTATTATCTGATAAAGCATTTTTCAAATCTGCAATTCATAGCTCCTGCTGCAAAGTTCGGTTGGTTCAAAGACCATCTCCCATTAGTCAGAGGAGAAGGTGTTATACTAGTTTGCACAAAGCCAGCTTTATGAATATTTTGAAGTTGTACCATGCCCATAGGCACCTGAATAATAATATAATATTCTTATTGTAGCTGTTTTTGCATTGACTGTTTTGCATTGGTGGTGGATTCATACAGCTTGAGATGGAAACAATGGAATGTGAATAGCATACTTCTCACTTAATTACTTCACCCTACTGCTGCTGACTTTTGTGGCACTTGGTTGGATTCACTAGAGTAGCCCACACACTTACCCACCAATCTTGTTGGTCAAGGCCAAGGGTACTAGCACATCTTCTTTTCTAAATATGGATCCTGGAGAAACTTGACTGTAGATAAAAAATCAAACCTCAGACTAATGTAATTTTAACTTTAGATAGTTTTATGCTTATCAATTGTGTCTGTATTGATGCTGAATCATTATGAGTCCATAGGCTTAATCAAGAATGCACACTGCCTCCCCCCCCCATTACAAAAGTGTGGCTATAATGGGGAGATGCACTCTAATTGAGTTCATGTTTTAAATTGCAATAATAAATATCAAGTAGATAAAGTTTTGATCAATGACTGTGTGACTATGAAGTGTTGAATGGAACCATCTAATAAAATGAGCACAGATAAATGTTGTTTTCCAGCTCTGGAAATGTTGCCAGTAATTATGACATAATCATAGTGGGAATTAAAATTTATGCCATGTAGTATTAGAGGGAGTAGTTGTTTAGGTGGTACCAGTGTACTGATTATTATCAATCCATAGATGGAGGGAGGAAGTGACACTTGGAAGTTTCATCAGCAACCTACACTACTCAGTTCACAGTAAGTGATCTAAATGTGTTTCAGGGAAAACTATGTAGCACACGCACACACACATGCATGCACA
>WLWI01001319.1_pt1 | contig 21625 bp, 8 predicted proteins | sample 6701501 | NCBI WGS metagenome assembly WLWI01 (sample SAMN12718690, study PRJNA515312) | sponge metagenome | isolation source: marine sponge | host: Mycale hentscheli | place: New Zealand: South Island, Marlborough, Capsize Point | collected 2014-11-01 | reverse complement strand
GTGTTGAAGTATTACATTTCTCTTGGAAGTACAATGACAGAGTGGCCAGCACAAACCCAGCTGCTTTAATTAACAGATTTCATTTTCATACCACATTTCTTCCCTTAGTTTATACAGAAAGGAAAAAAAACATTTACAAGTATGATTTATAAGAAGTGATTATTCACACTTTCCCTTTGTTATTCTTTTTAATGCATTTTTCTACAATTGTTCCTCTGTGCAATTTCATATCTATCATAAGAAAAATGCTAGCATAATCTGGCAGGGATTAGCTGCCATAGAGCGTTGTTTTAACTATGTTTTTAATCATCAAAACCAAGTTAAAGCTAAACTATTTGAGTCTAAACTGTATTCATAAAGAAATGACAACTTCATTCAATATACAACTTTTGTCAATAAAGTTAATGCATAAACTTTTATTTAATTCACTAGCTACTACAAATTACCATTAATTCAGAGTTTTTTAGCCATGAGAAAAAGGACTGATTAAGTAAAATACATAATCATCAAATTTCACACAGCCTAAGCTTTATCATTCTTATTTTTATTGAGATACACAGTGGTGAAGAGTTTAGTTAACAATCTGGTTCTCTGGAGAAATTATTTATACCTTTTAAAACAAATCTACTTTTTGGCAGTTGCTTTTAGTTATATAAACTATTTATTCCACCCTAGATATCTTCACAATTTTATTTTTAAGGAAATGTTGTATTGGCACACTCACTACCGTAGTATTATAGTAACCACCTAGCTTATAAAATTTTTAGGTTTTGACAGCTGCTTTCCTCTGGTGTAGCCAATCCAAAATCTAGAATAAAAAAACTTAGTGATATGGTAAGATACTTTACTCAGGCTCTATTTTCACTCAGACTCCAGCTCATGAAAATAAATAAGCCTGCTCCATCAAATATGCAGTTAAGATAATCATAATCTTGAGTTATAATCGTCAAGGTTCAGCTATTATTCATACTTCTCTCACCTTCATCAAATAGCATTGGCAAGGAATTTTGCCATTATATATTCTAGCGCATAAAGGTGCTGCCAAGTTGTGAAGAGATTGCCATGACCAATCAAATCATTAACACATAATAAAAAATGTGCCTATGACATTAAACATTCGACCTCACCTCCCCCCCTCCCCCCCCCAGAAAATTTTTTCTATATAGCCATGACAAAAATATCACGTATAAGATGCTTATAACTTAAAGGAACAACTTCATCATCCATACATTGATAAATTGGAGGAACTGTTAGACAGATGATAATGTAAGACTAACTATCTGTAAAAGTAACTTTTTGCGAAAATACATATTTTAATTGAAGTTGTTTTAGCTCAATAATATCCTGGACGACCCCATTAAGTGCTCCAATTTAAATGATCTAGGGATCTTCTTGATTAGTATATTGAAATTACATTAATAATTATGCATTCAAGCTTAATAGGTATAACTTAAAGGAAATTAAATATCTTAATAGGAATACCACTGACATTTTGTAGAAGTCACTTAACATATCAAAATATGCTTCAAGACTAATAACAATAATAAATATAGCCTGCATTATAATAAAGAAAATTAATAAGTGCAGATACAGTGCATTCTAATAATATATATATATATATAATATGTTTGCACAGTGATCAGGTCCTTTCCTTCAGCTCGTATGTGTATGAAAGAGCTGTAAAATGTATATTAAACTATTAAATTTCCAATATTTATTATTATATTTGAATAATGTTGGAAATGTTGCTGGTTCTTATAAGTGCAAACCAGTCATCATAAGGTATCAATTTGCTTTATTTTTTCCTCTATTTAAGGAGGTGAAAGTGCAACTTATGAATTACAAGTTTGTCTACCCAATTCTAATGGATCATTTTGTCCAGGCAACATTGAGCTCACTTGTATTGGTCGAGGTGTTCCTATTGCAATGAATTGGTTCATCAATGGATCATCAGTGGCACAATATGTATATGGACAAATGGACATGCTTCCTATGAATGTATTGGATTCTCCTGTTAATATTACTGTAATTAATGCTACTGGTTTATTGACCATTGATATTGTATCAACTTTGTCAAGTAATTTCAGCTACTTAAGAGGAGCTTCTATTCGTTGTGGAAGAGATTCTGCTGTGAGTAATTCTGCAGTAGTAGAAGGCTATGATAAGTTGTCTAGCATATACAAAATTGTAGCTATCACTCTAGTTGTAATGCATCATTAAGTCTGGCCATCATTTTAGTTGACTGGTATTGGTCAATATGTTTCAATTGTAATGTTAATCAATAAATTATCAGTAACTGCAGTATTATGACAAAGTGATAATTTTTCTAGTTAATATAATTGACTTTCTAGTTAATATTACTACAATTAATGCTACTTGCTCATTTATTATTGATATTAATTATACTTTGCCAAGTAATTTCAACTATTTTGAGTAATCCCATGCATAGTAATACAAAGTTATGGTAAGTCTGTATCTAGAAACTTAATCATTACTTGCTAACTCAGCACTCTCACAAATTACACATATTAGTGTCTATAAGAAAGTTTTACTACCCCAATCTCATAAGCAAAATATTAATATTAGAACATCTATCATTTTGGCCAAAAAGTGTATCAAAACTCTTAGATAACATTAATTAAATGTCAGAATTGTTCAATTTTATCAGTTAATATTAACATTGATAAATTTAGGTTATTTTAACAATCTTGGTGTAATCTTAATACTAAGTATTGTGAACTATGAAGCCTGCACATCCATGAACAATTTCTGCATTTTTAATAATAATCGATTTATTTCTCGTTATTTGTTTTGTCCCTTAGTTTGTGGAACATTCCTGTACCTCTTCACCCATTAGACTTTAAAAATAATATGAAGCATCATAAAGTAGGATAGCATCTGCAGCATAGACACTGAAACCAATAGTAACATATATGTATGAGCAATAGCAGGGATAACCATGCTATTCAGGATTAATAGCACTCCTAAAGCAATTGAAATATCACTCAGCTTTGCCCCGTCCTATTTCAATAGTACAAGAAATGCAATTGAAATAGCACGGGGCAAAGCCGAGTGCTATTTCAATATCTTTAGGAGTGCTATTGATCCCTAATAGCACAAGTTACCCGTGATATCGCTCACTAATAGTAGGCCAGCTTTTTTAATGGTAAAAAAATCCGTTCAATATGGGTAGAGATTCTGTGGTAAGTAATTACTCAAACTAATTGTACTTTTCCAATGTTAACTCTGTATGCGTGCACACTCACCAATACTATTCCACTTAGCTACTGCAGTATTTCACTTAGTTTCCACTTAGTTACTGAAGTATTTCAGTTAGTTACGGGTTATTTCACTTTCCCTGTGCAATTTCAATTGAGCAGTGATTTTCCCATACATTATTTAATGGGAAACTTATGTATCATACTATTATAACTAAAATAGTAACCATTTGTGTAGGTCGCGAGTTAACCTCAAAAACAAAAACTATAATTATTTGCAAAGATCAAAATTGTAGTTTTATAGCTAAAACTTAAGTTTTCATGGTACAGTAAAAAGTAAACGACTTAATATTCAAAACTAAGGCTAAAAAAGCATTATACCCAAAATATTTGAACGCATTAAATGTTCACATTTAATTAATGGTCATGGTGTGGCTTGGCCAATAGTCAAGTCATCAAGGATTCTGGTTGTCTGACATCTTCATGAGGAATGGCCAGATAGTGTCTGCCATTAAGAAGTCCTGCATTCAGCTCAGTAAGATTAGGCTAACTGACGTATTTGAACTTTAAGAGTAAGGAAAATCCACCAAATACTGCAAAGCAGCCTCTTATATATAGAATAACTTGCAGCATTAACAAAAAAATGACATAAAAAAAAAAGAGTGGAATCATGGAAAAATGTGACAAGTTAATCATTAGATGACGTCAAAGTTCATGACCACTCTAAGGTTCGCATCACCATTCACAAATCATGAAATAGATAAGGTAAGATTACTGGTTGCATTGATACACACACAAATATTTTCTGTTCTTGTGACTCTTCAGCTATGGTTGTGGAAGATATCACAGGCCAAAACTTTTTACTAGTTATAGCAGTATCATTTAGAAAAAAAACCAACAAACTATAACTATAATTAAAATAAAAATATTTATTGGTTTTTTCCCTTCGGCCTCAATAGCTAGTTCTATGCACGTCATTCAACTATTGAGGAATATTCACCGAGCTATAGTAATTTATTATTCATTTTGTCATTCTGTATAGTGACTTTTGATTAATGATTATTATATTAAATTAGGAATTATTGACATTGAATCAGTTAAACCAATATATGGTCATGATTTACGAATATCAAGCATCATTGTAATTTTGAAGACGTTAGTAAGTATTAACATATCAAGTTATTGTAAGTGAACAGAGTGAATATGGAATTCATGATTTAATAGATATTATATCTAAAACAGTATGTAAATACATATAATTTATGCAAGCCAGTCTCATACTTATAATTCAAGCTGATTTCATAAGTGTCATGGTACTATTTTCCTATAATGAAAGCAGTAAAAATAACTCTGCCAACATTATTATTATATAATGTATGGTTTTTATCAAAATTTCATATGACTTTCAGATAAATAACATCCAAATTTTCATTTTTTTGTGTGTTTGCAGAATATTGATATTCTAGCTTTCGTTATAAATTTTTATATTTGAAACTAATTCCATCCCTAGTTTATATTCTTTCATGCATGTCATGATAACGTGGCCGTTTTTTTAAAAATAATTGAAGTTGGCAATTATCCAAAAAAATCTTTAGCAAGTGTAAAATTAGAATTTTGTAGCTAACAAGTTTATTATTTTTATAGTAAATGGATTTGAGTGAATAATTGAACAAGATTTTCAAAAAAATGTATGATACCGAGTGTTTGAATTGAAGTAATACATACCAAAAAGGTATTTTTTTACAATAGAATTCAATTGATGTGATGCATTAAAACAGTGATAGTTATAAATAATTGAAGTGATTGACAATCAATTTTATTGGTTTTAGGGTCCTGCAGCACAATGTCCAGAATTGGAGTTTATGTATATCATACGACTAATGAGCGACTCATCAATGAATGTGATTAGTCAAGTGAATAGTAGTTGTATAAATCAGACACAGTGCATTGAAGTGATTCCAGTTCCAGATCAACCAGTGTATGACCAGTACTACTTAGAAATCAATGCTACTAGCAATATAGGAACAAGCTTTTTAACAGGACTGAAGCAATTGGTTAGTTCCTTTCTTACCAATTTAAGGCTTGATAAACTACAGATGTAGGATGTAGCATATAAATTGAAGGATCCCTTAATATTGCTTTGTGCATTGTTGGACAACATTGATCATTTATGATTAATATTAATAGTTTGTAAGAGATAAAAAACAGACAAAATTAAAATTGTTGCCTATTGACATCTTTCCATCAGCATAAATATCTGAGTTTTATTTATGTTATATTCCAGGTGGTGTTAGTGCAACATATGAGTTGCGAGTTAGTCCACCAAATTCTAATGGATCATTTTGTCCTGGCAATATTGAGTTCACTTGTATTAGTCAAAATGCTCCTAGGATATTAAATTGGTTCATCAATGGATCATCAGTGGCCCAATATACATTCAATCAAATGGACAATTATCTTATAAATATAACGGACTCCTCAATTAATATTGCCATAGTTAATGTTACTGGCAAATCATCTACTATCAATAGTGTATTAATTTTGTCTGGTAACTTCAGCTATTTAAGAGGAGCTTCTATTCAGTGTGGAAGAGATTCTATTTTAAGTGAACATTATGGTAGAAAGCTATAGTAAGTTAGTATATACAATATAAAATAATAATGCATGTTTTGACCAAAATATTTAAGTATACTTACCTCTATCAGCATCACAATATGAGACATATAATTGGATTGCATATAATTCACAAAAGTACAAATATAACTTTTTAATTTCATTGCGTCCTTTTTGTACCAAAAGTATAAAAAATTAGCTGGTTAGTAAGGTGATGTTGGTGCTAGAAATAATAATTTAATAATAATTAAGAATTTTTTCTTTAGTATATTGGAATAAGTTTCATGAGTTGCACTGGAAGTGAGAGACTTAATTTACTAAACTCAGAAGAAATGAAATTTATATAGCTATAATTACAATATCTAAAATTTATTTATGATTCAAGTAATGTGATCTAACCCTTTTTTCTCCTTAATTTTATGATAATTTGAAAAAAATTTGGTTTTGAACTCCTTGTGACATTCGTGAAACCCACATATCACATTCTTTTAATTCTTCTTATTTGGATTACTACAAAGCTCTGACATTCTAATTAATGAAATATTACATGGAAATAATGTTTCATGTTGAGGCGTTAGAGGTAGATAATTAGCTGCTGGTATGTGCAAATATTTAACTGAAAATTAACTAGCATGCTTCGTCTTTTACTATTTTAAATATTTTTTTGCAAAGACTAGCAAAATTGTACTTATTAATTTGTTCAAGGAGACCATTTATGACGTCACTATAATATATTGGCTCTTATGACTGATAGAATGACGTTGATAATCCCATAGAGAGTAAAAATCTTGTTATGTTTCTTTCCTGCCTATTGTCAATGCTTTTCTAGACATGAACCTTTGGCACTTTAAAAATATGTCAAATACTTTCGTTTTCACTTTAATGCAAGTCAACTGCTAAACACTTGTTTTGTTGCTACCATATTATTTTCTCAAAATGGAATATCGATGGAGTTCCTACAATCAAGTCATCTATGTGGCATTATTTGTGAGTGGGGTATGACCTATGAATGCTAGTTGCAATTAATGCAGTTGACAATATCAGAATCTAAATAATTTGCTATTGAGATGCAATATCTGGCAATGGTTGAAAAAAAAACACACAATACTACATATACTATTCCTGAAATAGTCCTTTAGATTCATGGCATGCTCATGTCATACTATTTTACTCTAAAGCAAAAGTAGCCAGTAATATCAACCTATAGTTAAAATGGGGTGCTTAATAACACAGCGCCTCCTATTTAACACCAAAACTAAGTTATCCAAACACCCCATTTTTGACAATGTACTTAATGCACGGTAAATAATTGTGATGCTTTAGTCAAAATCTAGCTCATTTACAAGTACTTCTATCTCAAAATAGATTTTAATGCACGGTAAATAATTGTGATGCTTTAGTCAAATCTAGCTCGTTTACAAGTACTTCTATCTCAAAATAGATTTTTTTCAACTAAGCAGTGAAGCACTCTAGTTTGTGCACCTATAGTGTAATAAAATGGAATAAATAAGATTCTTAATATTTTGTTGATTAAATTAGATTTTACAGGTATAAATATTACATCAGTGAAAACAGTTTATGATCAAACGCTTCAACTCACTCAGATCATTCTATCCTGGAATATATTGGTAAGTAACTACCAATGATTTGGACAGTGTTTTAAATAAATGAGGCTTAAAATTCCCAAATTATAATACAAATACATATTAAGTGCTTACCAATTTTTTGCATTGCATGTATAGACAAGGTTTCTAGCTCATGAAAATATATAATTTACTATTATTTTTAATTTGTATGAAGGCTGTTTAGCCATGTATGTGGTGATGTGCATGCTTTGATAACCCCAATATAAAGAGACAGAGTTATATGGTTATTGTTGTAATTGAACAAATAACCAGAATGTTTGAATATTTAAATACACAAAAATTAGCAGTAACACATAAAATTTAACTTATATTGAAAGGCTAAAGCCAGAAAGTGATTTTTATACCCATAAAACCCTATTGGAAGATACATTACACATATTTATTTATGGAATATTGGTCAATGAAATTAAAAATTTACTTAGGTCCATACTATAAGCTATAAATCTTACTTAGAAATATTATTTATTGTCATGAGGTTTTATCTCAGAACATTTTATAATGCAATGACTTCAATTTTTGTTTATAGCTATAGATAATGAAGTCTTTTTGTGTTAAAAAAATTAACATTGTTGCACAATCATATATAATGAAAGCAAGCTAAACAAGCAAAATACAAATAATAGAATTAATAATAATAATTAACAAATATGACATGTCCATTCACATTGACATTTTTAGTAGTCAATCTCATGAATTTACTTTTTTGCCACACACTGGTGATTTGCAAACAAAAATACGGTATACATTATTATGTACAAATTATCAAGTTCTGAACCTTCATAAAACTAGATTGATACTTTCTCACCTAAAGTAGTCTGGAAAAAAGCAAAGGAAAACTATGAAAAAATCTTAGTTATCGCCAGGGATAGCTCAGTGATTAGAGCACTGGTGGCTAAAGCCTGGCCCTGGGTTCGAATCCCCGGTGACAACAAAGATTTTTTCACATTTTTCCTTTGCATTTTTCTGAACCCCTTTAGGTAAAAAAGTTTCAATCTATTTACAAATTATTGGATGTTATACACCACTGTTTTGCCTTAGTTTAATGCATTTTGTCTCCTTACTATTATTCAATAAATATTTGTAGGGTCCAGAACAATGTCCTGGATTGGATATTGTATATACTATACGATTAAAGAGTGATGCACTTAATGAGATTAGTCTATTGAATAGCAGCTGTTTCAGTTACGTGCAGTGTACAGAGGATATTTCAGTGCCAGAATATTGTGTATATGACCATTACTTCTTGGAAATCACTGCTACAAGCGATAATCTGAAGATGCGTTTTGTTAGTATGACAAAAGTTATTGGTTAGTTTGGTGCTGTAATGTAATTATACTGTGCAGTTGTATGATAATAACAATTATGAACATTATATCATTAAAATACCATGTCAACCACTATAATACCATCTCAATCTGTAATTATACATAATTCTTATTGCACGAGTTAGAGTATTCTATCACATGGTTATCAATCATGTAAAGTATATATTGGAATTCACTTATCCAATGCATTGTCAAGGATTTCTGTTACTAGTTCTATCAATTCAACCATATATTTTATTTTTGGATGTGCATGAAATCTACTATGTTGCTCAATTTATCATTGTCAGTAGTTGAAACTGAGGGAGAGTTTTCTAAGATTAGAAGAATTTATTAAAATTGTAGTTTGCACATATGACGTAACTATTACATTTCACAGTTACCTTTAACACAGTACAGTCTTTCACCTGTCTTTTCTATATTTTACTTTTAAGTTTGAACTTAAAGTGATTTGAATTATCTAATGTATGCATATATTTAGTTCGAGAGATTAATCATACAACTAACTTATTCTATATGATCTCAAGTCTGTCATTTTTGATGATATTTACATTTATTTCATTTGGATATTCTATTTCAAGACTTATTGCAAAAGGAAGGAGAGACAAAGGTAAGCAAAGGTAATATTGATCACCAATTACTGCTTACATTATTTGCAGAGAAAGATCTGACTCACTCATATTGTAAAGCATATAACAAGATATTTATTATTGTGGAAGTCATTTCATTTTTAATTACATTAACCATGTGGCTAGCTGCTGGTGTTTGTAACTGGACTAAGTTCTGGTAAGTAATCAAATCATGTCATAATATCTGTAGTGAACAAAGAAATAAAAATAAAGAAAAAGGAAAAAGAAATTCTATTTTAATTTTTCATTTAAAAAATTATGAATTCTTAAAAGTGTTGAACTATTCATTATTATAAAAAATTTCCTGATAGTACAAAGCTATATATTTTTTAAGATACTAATTTTACAGTTGAATCACGAATTTGGTAAATCTTTGTCACAGAATATTGTGGTCAGTCTTACATAATGAAAACAGATGCTTTATTGAAGGCTGCATCAGTAGTAACTGATGTCAATGTAGTAATTATCATTGGAGGACTCATCATCCTGCATTGCTTCAATACAGGTAGCTCTGACTGAACAATAGTACATTTATACATTTATATGTAGTAGTAACTTCATATGCATTTATTTTTATTGTATTCAGTTCAAAGTGATAATAAGAGGCCAACTATAAGGACTGAAATGACAAATATGAAGACCAATGAGCATATGCAATTCATCACAATAAGGAAAATTTGTCGCTTCATCAGACGGATAGCATTTATTATGACATAAAGTAGTGTATAAGTTGGACAGTTGACTGACAATCAAATATTATAAATACTTGTTGTACTTAATTGTAGCAAGATGTCTTGTAAATCTTAATTAAGTGATATAACATAATGTATATAATTGTTCTCCACAACTGTGCCAGTTCCATATGAGAAGGAATCACAACATTACATCTGTAGAACAGTGTGATCAAAAATCACATTAATGATATCATGAAAAGCAAGTTGTCATCATCATTGACATGTTTTAGCCAGTCACAGCAGGAGTGAGAGAAGCAGAATTGAATTAAACTTTCTGCAATAATGACAAAGTCCAAATAAACTTTGTAATTCCTACTTAATACATTAACAGTTTTGAAATTGCTAAACATGTGCCTGAGGGATATTCACTAAATAATAAATGTACTGAGAGCATGTACCCACAAATTACGTTATATAGTGTAATAATTATGTTAATTTTTCTGTCACATAGTTTTATATCAGTAAAACTTATACATGTTTTTTCCACAATTTGAGTGTATAGTTCACAAATGGCAATAAGGACTAACCAACAAAGAGAAAGCGGGGCCAGCAAAAGATGATTATTAGCCTACTGACTTGCTAGCTGAGTGAAACCCAACTCAACTAACAATACGCCAGAGATGCTACAAAACAAAGGATCTGACTACACTAAATAAGTTTAATTAAAATAGTGACTAGCCGACAGATGATCATCAGTTAGCAGAGAGATAAAACAAAACAGAATCAGTGAGTATTACAATATGATAACAAAACTTAAAACTAAAAGTCAATAACAAAATACACGTTGCATGATGAGAGTTCATAGAGAACAAGGGAAGATGAAATCCAGCCTATTTTATAATCAAGGAACTATACATATGTTTTGAATTCTATCACCCTTCACCAGCACTGGTTTTTTCTATCTCCTTTTTACCATGCTTTACTATAAACACATTATTCAAATGAAAAGACGGAATTGCATTAATTGACAGTTTATGAGTCAAGAAAATTTTAAGAAGGAAATTAATTCTCAACATCGAGTTCAGTTGCCACACCAGTAAAATTAAACTTCAACACAATGCAACATTAGCCTAAATGTAAGATTAGAAGCATATTTAACCTTGTCATTCACGATTGCTCATGCCCGATTCCCTACCCTTTACCCTCCGTAACCATTACTGGAAGGAAGGGGATTAGTAATGTACAGGAGCCTCCCTTCTATCCAATATAAGGTACCAGGTCCTGCTCCCCACCTGCTAGTATAGCCCATTTATTCATAGTCTTTACCATTTCTATTTTCATTATATCAATTACTATTTCACCCTTACATGAAGACCAAAATCTCAACAACATACACACCTTGACAGTTTAGATGCAGTGTGTAAGACTAGAGTTGTAGCATTTGTTTTGAACAGTATGAATAATACCAAAGATTACCAATATCTCCATTTGTGCCACCACCATGTTATGGTTCCAATGTCAAGGTTATGATCACTAGCTTCCAGTATTAATCCCAATGGTCTCAAAAGCATGTTTATGCTTCCTACGGAGATCCTCTTCCCTCATAAAGTGTACAATCTTCTAATTTCCAGAGAAATGCATGCCTCATGCGTGTTAGCACCAACTGGACACACTACCCTATACCCCCTGAAATCTGCCTCCTAATCCATTTTAGATGTTTCCAACCTCACCGGTCTGGACTTCCTGCATGTTGACCGAGACACTCTGGACTAATAGTGTCATGCACCCCATGCTCTATGTCATTTACAGACTTGTAGAAAAAACATCATGGCAGCTGCCCACAATGATAATTTGCCTTTACATGAGCTTAGCTTGGTGACTATCTAACTAGTGAGGAGACTCTTAGCTTTAGGTACTTATCTGCCCCTGAATCGTGCATGCCAGAAAGATCTTAGTTATGTTTTATTGTGGAGAGGTAGGTCATTTATTATAGTAGCCCTTGTAAAGAGATACTGGTAAATCAGCTACAGCAAGTTGGCATCATGGCTTGAACCACCACAGGAACTACTACTTAGGGAAAATTGCGTAAGAAATGTGAATCTGTATTTGCTTTGAGAATGGTCAACTGCTGTAAGCTACTAGTACTCTAGGGAAAAAATGGAGTTGGTCACTGAGAATTACTTGTACTTTTCATGTAGTAAATACAGGAAGTTTTAAATGTAGAAACTACCATTACCAATATATTTTGTTCATAGCTAGATAGCTAAAATGTATTGCTATTTTGCTTCCTACTTAAAATTTTAGGACTACTGTCTTGCTCACCAATTGTGCTCAAGCATATCACTGGTTATATAAATAATTTCTCAAGTTTTATCAGTATGTTACAATGTGAATTGCACAAAGTTTAAACAGGGAGATTCCCAAATATTTAGGTCTCATAACTTGACTTAAGTACAGCTTGTTACAAGATGCTTGTTTTTTTGTTTTTTTTATTTCTCCTATTGCCATAAGGATTAAACTAGATTTTGGAATGAATACTGCATTTACATTATAAATTACTAGGTGGCATAGGCCTAGGTGAAGTAAGTCAAGGTTTAGTAACTTAATAACAATTACTGGCCGACCGCTTTTGCACTGAATCAATAGCTCCGCCTACTGTTAAGCAAAACCGTTGCATTCACCGTTAATTTCGGAATTTTAATCCAGCGTTCTCCGTAAAGCTTCGAATTTTTAATCAACTGAATCAGTTTCGCTTCCGAAGTACCCATTGCCTCGCTACTGTTGTGTAGTCAACTCTCCAGAGCACAGATATCTAACAAAATGTAAGTGACGTGTTTGCATTATATTATTTATAGCAACGGCTTAGCAACGCCATTTACGAGGGTCGTAGGTATAGTCTATTTGTTTAATTTTGCAACCTAATGGGATAAGGCATTGATTGTTTATGACCCGGAAAATTATCAGATAGTGATGCCTGTGATCAAAGTTTTACTTGTGTAGCTCTATTTATTCTAGTAGTTATGTATTTGTTGGAGGTCAAATAGATGTTTTGATTTGTGCCAGTAGTTCATTAGGTAAAAACAACAAAAACTCATAAAACATTGGAGTTCGCATTTCTTACAGCTAGTGGACATTGGTGGCTACTACTTTTGTCTTCACCTGAGCCAATTTTTTGGGACACATTACAGTAACTTAGTGCATTAAATGTAATTTACAGTGATAGAAACTAGACCATAATATTTTACAATTTCACTTTTAACAATGATTTTAACGGGTATAGTTTGCATTTTGGGGCACTAGTTTTGAAGGTGATCGGGACTGAATTAATAATTAATTGAATATTGAGCTATCTTAGAAGGTTCTTTTTTAGCAGCTACTTTTAAAAAATGAAATAAGAGCTAGAGGTAAAAGGGAATGTTCGTACCTAAGAAGGTGTTCAAAATATGGTAAACGAGGCCACAGTTTTTCTGCAGAGAATAGCATTGAATCATTAAGCAAATTTTTATAATAAAAAAAAAATGTTGCTAAACGACTCGAAATCTAAAGACCAAAATGAAGTTGAGGTCCATGAAAACATCATTACATCTGTCCTCATAAAGTAAATTGAGTTTAGAATACCGCAAAATGTCAAACTTGTTGGTAAGATGACAGATTTTGACTTTTAAACCCATAATAATAAATAACCTATAGATGTATCAAAACAGTCTGAAAACATGTAGAACTTTGCCACAATGATAACACAAAGTTTGGGAAATCATGTGTATGGAAGACATCTATTGAATTACGTAAACACCATTGTGATCAATCACAAGGTATACTTAAAGATTGAGTGAGAACTGCAAGTATGAAGTTATTATTAATTATACTACCGCAAACACCTTGTTTCCCAATCATCCGAGACTTGTAAAATCATAAATTATATATATATATTATATATATAATATATATATATATAATATATATAATAATATATATATAATATATATATTATAATATATATATAATATTATATATATAATGTGAGCGGTTACGGCGTAAAAATTGAGATATAGGCTCCAGAAGTTAGTCATCGGAAAAATTCTTTCTTTCTCCTATTTTTGTTTTTTTGTAGAATTAGTCTTAATGACCCTTACTCTACGTCTATGCAAAATTTCAAATGTCAAAAAGAAAAAATTGAGATATAGGATCCAGAAGTAAGTCATCCGAAAAATTCTTTCTTCCTCCCATTTTTGTTTTCTGTAGAATTAGTCTTAGTCTATGCAAAATTTCAAATGTCAAGACCCCAAGCGTGCCGTGAAAAGACAAGCTACTTTTTTTCTCTCTCGTTCTCGAAGTACAATAAACGGGGAATGGGCGGAGTTTCAAACTAGCAGCTAAAAAAACGGCATAGCTTTGAGACTATTGCATGTACCACCACTCCTTCCTCCTCTGCCCCACCTACCTTGTACCCGCCCAAGGCCCCATCTGGCTCCACTCATAAGGTTCCCACTACACCTTCCTCTCCTAATGGGTCTCCCGCAGTCTGTCCTCCCCCACCCCAACAGTGCAACCCTTCCAGCCCTCCCAGTTCCTCCATCTTACCAGACCTCCCCTCCATCCTCAAGTGCTGCATTCCCACCATCCAGCATGTTCCTAGGGTGCTAGAGACTTATGGGCCCTAACACTGCCTGAAAAGTGTCCACTGACAACCAAAACAAAATCATAAATTAGTGTATAATGTGTTGATTATTAGTTTGTTAACCTCTACAGCCTTGTAAATTTTTTGTTAACTCTAATTACCAAGACAGTTTACGGATTTTGTTATGGTTGTAAATGGATTCTTTTCACCCTGTGTAACCCTCAGCAATTGCCTCTCCTCCATCATAAGCACTCCTGGCGACCTCTCAAGATGGACCAGCCTGTTTGCCTTGGCAAAGTGTGTTTTGGCTTCCCCTGCTTCTGGGCACAGACTTCGCTGGAGAGAGATCCTCAAGCTAGTGAAAACCCGCCTGCAGAGATGGTTGGACGGTGAGGCGGCTGCCTTATGGGCTGAGGCAGTGGTGCACGGGGATTCTCTTGCCAAATGGGGCAAGAAATCCACCTCTTCCTCCTCCTCTCTCAACATTAGACGTGTCAGGAAGGTCTATACAACAAAGCTATTAAAGCCCTTACTTCTGAAGGGCTTGCTCAGCCTGGCCCCGAGATATTAGAAGAGATGCTGAACAAACACCCTCAGGCTCCTCCTCCCACTTTGCTCCCAGGCCCACCCCCCTCTCCCACTTTAATCCCCGAGTCGATCATCCTCCGGAGTGTGAAATCATTCCCTAACGCCTCTGCAGCCGGTCCCTCAGGTCTTCATCTTAGTCACCTTCAGGAAGCCATTTTGTGCCCTTCTCCAGATCGTGCTGGCCAGATCCTCTCCTCCCTCTCCCAGTTTGTTTAACCTCCTTGCATCAGGTCACGCCCCCACATCCGTTCTCCCCCACCTTTGTGGGGCCACCCTACTTGCTTGCCGGAAGAAAAGTGGAGGCCACCGCCCTATCGCCGTCAGGGAAGTGCTTCGCCGGCTCACCTCTAAGAGTCAATCATAGTCTTTGCACAGTACGGTCACTTCTACTCTCACCCCCCTCCAGCTAGGGGTTGGGGTCAAGGGTGGCTGTGAAGCAATAATCCACGCCACCTCCCACTTGCTCTCTTTCACGTCCAACAAACTTTGGGGCCTCTTCCTGGACTTTTCCAACGCCTTCAATTGCATCAACCGGGAGGCCATGTTCAGGGAATTTCGGATCCGCATCCCTAACTTATCTTCTTGGATGGAATCTTGCCAGCCCCTGCTCAATCTCGACGAGTACTCTATCCACAGCTGCTGTGGAGTACAACAAGGAGATCCCCTGGGTCCACCCTCACTCTCCATTCCTTGATTGAGAAGCTACATTCAGAAGTACCTACCCTTAGACTAAATGTGTGGGTACCTCGACGATGGCACTTTGGTGGGCTCCCCGGACGCTCTTGACTCTGCCCTCGCTTTCGTTGAGCGGGAAGGTCCCTCTCTAGGCCTGTTCCTGAACCGGAGCAAATCACTCCAATTCGTCCCAGAGGAGGCAGACTTGTGCCATTGAACCTTACCCCCTGATATCCCAATCACCCGGCGCAGCTTTTCCCTCCTTGGCTGCCCAGTCGGACCCCCTGACTTCTGTGATGAGGTCTTTTTCAACAGGATCCAGAAGGTTAAAGCCTCCCTTCATGCTCTGAGTGACTTAAAGGACGCTCAGCTCGAGTGAACTCTTCTCCGTTCTTGCTTAGCCCTCCCAAAGATATCCTTTATTTTGCGAGCCTGCCCCCCAGTCACCTCCATAACTCCACTGCGGCTTTTGACCTTGCCATTCATGAACCCTGGAGTCCATCCTCGGGGGACCCATATCTGACTGGTCCTGGCTCAAGGCAACTCTTCCAAGTAGCCATGGTGGCCTCAACTTGCGCTGTGCCTCTTTCCATGCTCCAGCTGCTTTCCTCACCTCTTGCTCCCAGGCTGGGCCACTGGTTGAACAGATCCTTGGCCTTTCCCCAAGTCCCGGCATCCTCCCGGAATCGGTAGTACCAGCCTTAGCTTCTGCTGCCGCTCGCTCTGACTGGCGGGTACCTTGTGACATAGATGTTCCCCTCCATCAGAGGACCCTCTCTCATGCCATTGATGAAGCTACTTTCCAACAGCTGCTGCACTACCCGCTCGGGTGCTCTAGCTCGCTCCTCTAGCCTGCCTCACGCTGGAGATTGGCTCAATGTGATCCCCTCCACCTCCTTGGGCCTCCATCTGCATGATCGTGAATTTCGATGTTGTATAAGTTATTGGCTTGGTGTCCCTCTTCACAGTATCCCATACTCCTGCCCCGAATGCCAGCGCTCTGCTGACATCTTTGGAGACCATCAGGTCGGGTGTGGTGGTAGTAGTGACAGGATTATACTCGTCACAACTCTGTTCGTGATGTCATATTCACCGCTGCACAGAGTGCTGCCCTTGGATCTACGAAGGAAGTCCTTGGCTTAGTCGCCAGCTGCAACCCGTCCAGCCGACGTCTACCTCCCTCATTCGACCTCTGGTCGACCTGCGGCCCTCGACATCCACGTAATCGGCCTTCTCCAGGAGCAGCTGGTCGCTGAGGCTGCTTTCACCCCAGGTCATGCCCTTCAAGTGGGAGTCCAGCGGAAACTGGCCTCCAACCTCCCTTCATGTCGTTCAGCTGGCATTGAGTGCATCCCTGTAGTTGCAGAGACTCTGGGAGGCCTGGCTCATGACACCATAACCATTGTCAAAGACATTTGTAGAGCTATTTCTGACCGTGGCTATGGTATAGACCTTCACTCCACCACCAGGCACCTCTTTCACAGCCTAGCCATTTCACTTTGGCGCGGGAACTCTACGTTATGGCTCCACACCCTCCCTCCTTCCCGAGATGGGGTGGTGTAGCCCCTTTTATTTTATTTATTTTTGTACCTTTTCTTGCTTTGCCTTTGTGATATTGCTCTTTAAAAAAAAAAAAAAAAAAAAAAAAAGAAACGTTAAGTGGAAATTCAATTTATATTTTCTTTTATTCAACTGCCAGTTTCTCTGTGTGTCCAAGGTTTTACCCTCCAGTGTTTTAGCACTATGTTGAGATTTTTTATTAGCATAAAAAACTCAATTTTTTTGGTTTGCGTCATAAGACCCATTCACACAATATATATATATATATATATAAATATATATAATAATATATATAATATATAATAATGTACACTGTTTAATATGGGGTGTTTGGATAACTTAGTTTTGGTGTTAAATAGGAGGCACTGCCTCGGCACCCCAGTTTGAAGCCTAATATTGTATCCATAGTTAGTCTCAACTAAATGATATTTGAAAGGAAGAAACTAATTGATATATAGTACTTGTTGCATGAGTCAGAGTGTGATATGGTGAAATATTTCATGAGCAGGCTAATTTATTTTCACAAGCCAAAGGAAAAATAAAGCCTGAGAGTGAAATATCTAGCCATATCACTCTGACAAGTGTAATAAGTGGTTTATTCCACACTAGATATCTTCACTGAAGTATTTTTTTTGGTAACTCCCCACAACCCCAGCTGATATTATAGCAGCTGCTCTAACCTGGCTAGTTGCTAGAGTAAAGGTAGCTGTAAAAACCCAGAAAACTTGTACACCAGGCCTGGTTGCTATAACTACATGAGATATCGTGAGATGGGTCACTACCTAAAAATATCATTGTGAAGATATCTAGCCTGGAATAAAAGTAATTATTATATAAGCTCACTTGGTAAAGTATACATTGGTATAGAAGTTATAAGGCTCAAAGTGGGGTGTTCCGACAGCGCCTCATGGCAAACACCTCACACAAGGGCAATCCCGAGTTGGTGAAAATTTATGGACCACAATACAAACCATTATTATTAAAACAGTGATATTTCAGTCACATAAAAATAGCAATTTAATTGTAATCATCAACATAGCACGAACACAAAAAAAGGAAAAATATACGAGGACTTGGAATACCAATTAACACAGAAATAGTTAATTGCCAGATAAAATTATCAAAATTAAGGACTGGAAAATAAGAAGTGCATGTTGAAGCAACATTTGTGGTTAGTGTTACAATATCTTTGCAAGAGAACAGACTAGTAGTCCTGGTGTAATAATATCAGTAACATCATGTATGTTATTATCAAAATTAAGGACTGGAAAATAAGAAGTGCATTTTGAAGCAATATTTGTGGGATTAGTGTAACAATATCTTTCCAAGAGAACAGACTAGTAGTACTGGTGTAATAATATCAGTAACATCATGTATGTTATTATGCGTAACTTTTAGATGTCCTACAATTTTATGACGGTGCACTTTATGTTAGCAACTTTGAATATATTGGGTAAGTTGTAGTATAGTAAATATAAAAGTATAATACATTTATTAATGTTTATTTAGATATCTTAACTTTAGCTTTATAATACTTCTCCAACACATGAAGTTATTCTTATAGTAAAGAAATTGCTCTGAATGTATCAATGCATGTTGTGCCTAATTAGTAGTTAGAACATGAGTTTATGATACATTTTCCTGAATTTGAACAGTGGGAATAATGCAAAAACCATGTCTTCTAATTGTAGTAGAAAATTTCATGTGCTTGAAACTCTAAATGAAATTGTTATAATACGAGGTGATGGAAGTTAAGGGTTAATAACATAACTTTTAAACTGGATTATTACTGTCACAAGAAAAGAGACTGAAAGTATCCAGATTATTTCCTTCATCTCAACAAATTGGTAATGGGCTTGATTTTAAAATATGACAATCCAGTTTAACCAAAAATATTATTAGTTATTATAATAATATTAATACTGATCATGTTATAAGTGTACAGTCAGTGTTTCAAAAATTGAATTTATCTTGTACTTCAGGTGGAGAAAGTAGTACAAGTTATGAAATACATGTAGGGTCCCCAAATTCTAATGGATCATTTTGTCCAGGCAACATTGAGCTCACTTGTATTGGTCGAGATGCTTCTATTGTATTGAATTGGTTTATCAATGGATCATCAATAGCACAATATATATTTGAACAAATTGACACTTTTCCTATGAAAATAATGGACAATCCAGTTAATATTAGCATAATTAGTGCTAATGGCTCATTAACTGTTGATTACGTTTCAATTTTGTCTGGTAATTTCAGCTATTTAAAACGAGCATCTATTCAGTGTGGAAGAGGATCAAAATTAAGTAATAATATTGTGGTAAAAGGTTTTGGTAAGTTTATTGGTTGAAAATAATTGATATGAGTAAAATGTTAAATCAGTCATATAGATGAAAAATGCTAAAAAGAAGGTAATCATTATAATCAACCCAATTTTGTGGCCTTGATTACAAGGCTGTGCTAAAATTGAGTGCTTATAATTTACCTAAACCCATAATGAAATGGATATTAATAGAATCTAATAAGCAATTAATTTGATCTACTATATATATTTCACACCAAAATCAATACTTTTGTGAGGGAACTGTGTCAAACAATGAAGCTGAGTTGTTAAACTATAGTTATTCACTAATGTATTGTTATATTATAGCCATATAAGTGTAGTTGTGTGTTGTATTAGGTATTTCCAAAGTTGTAACAATGAGTAGAAAACACTCCACTTACATATTAGTATTATGTATTTATCTAAAAACATGCTGATTTTTTGTTGTAGTGCCTTTGGGGATTGGTAATGTGGTTACACTTCCTAAATATGATATGAAATTTGAACTAATTACTATTCGTTTGATATGGCAACAGCTGGTAAGTATGCTATATAGACAGGATTTTTATTACATATTGTATTATAGATAAATATAAAGACCTATCTTTACATTTTTAATCTTGGCTTTTTTACTCTGGTTTTGTTTCTATAATTTGGTGTATTTTATTTTAGGAATTTGTGTGTCCAACATTGTTCTATAATTATGAAATAGTACTGAAGAATGACTCCATGCAAGTTATTGATATGATGAATATACAATGTTATGCCAGTAATAATTCAAGACATTGTTCACTAGACATATCATTAAATGGACCAGTATATTACTATTATATTGTGGAGATAACTCAAGTGAATGTAGACCAAGGAGATATTAGAGGACCTACATATTTTTCTCCAAGAATTAGTAAGACCTTATAGATGAAAATGCTTGTAATAGAATTATAAGCAAAGTATCTCACAATATTCTAATTTTAGTACCTATCCAAAAATACCTGTTATTGAATTACAATATGTAGGAGGGCAAACAATATTCAAATAGACAATCAGGTTATACACATTGTAATGGACAGATTAGTAACTTTTTCTGAATGAGTAATGCCGATTAATTGTCATTGCTTGATATTAACATAGAACTTTTGGAGGAGTCAGTAAAATGAAAAACAAACTTGTTAGAGTTAGGGTAGATTTAGTTACGAATAAGAACTTACCTATTTATAGAATATTATGTTACATTCACTGATATAAAAAGTTGTACAATAGTAATATAGCAATATTATAATATAATATAGCTTATGTAATTATTTTGCTCTTTTCACACAGATGGATCTGTGTCATCTAATTCTAGGCCAGATATTTCTCTAGCTGCTTCTCGATGTCAGCAATCCATAACATGCATATCAAACATCCATGGTCATTGTGAGGTGTTTATAACTGATAGTAATTTTTCTGCTACTGTAACAGGTTATACTAACATGTCTTTAAAAAATATTAATTTAAAGAATAATTCTTATTACAAAGCAACTTTTATCATCAATTCAATATCACATGAACTTAAAGGAACTATATTGTTTACTAAATGTAAGTGATAGTTAATTAAACTAATTAAATTGAATATTCAATTGATGATTTCAGTTTTTTTTTGTGAAGGCAAATAAAGATAATCTAATGACCATATTTTCTCTTCCCAATGTTCTATATGGGCTATAAGAATTGGCAATGTATAGCTCATACATTCATCAGGTGCACCAGCACACACCAGCTA